>Ga0214542_1009247_pt1 | contig 15503 bp, 10 predicted proteins | sample CNSS1metaG_FD_160096 | JGI IMG/M metagenome (GOLD analysis project Ga0214542, IMG submission 160096) | Root nodule microbial communities from cowpea collected in UCLA plant growth center, Los Angeles, California, USA - CNSS1 | ecosystem: Host-associated > Plants > Roots > Nodule | place: USA... | reverse complement strand
TATATATATATATATATATATATATATATATATATATATATATATATATATATATATATATATATATATATATATATATATGAAGAATTATCTAACAATACTTTCTTCTAAACCTAGTTCGCCGCTTGCAAATTAGATCTATTATCATAGTTCTTTTTCTTTTTTATGTCTTCAAAAACAGTGATTGTTGTGAAGAGTTGATTATTCCGAAAATCATAGATTAGATTTTATATCTATCTAAGAACTACTGTCGGGGTGTTTTAGTGTGATTCACCTTATTCATTCACAATTCACATTCATCGTGGAGGGACAAAGTCGTCAATTACTCTTTTTAAGACTCAACATCGAAGATTTGCAACTTCTCATTGGTAAGGAAATTTTTTTTCGTTAATTAGGGTTAAAGTTAAGAATAATTATAAAAGTAGAAAAATGGATCTATAGTATTGTATATAGTATTGTAATCAGAAAAATGACAATAACATGTTTCTTAACTCACTGTTTTGAAGATTGATTGACTAGAAAACATAACAGTTCTTGTTTTGTGGTTCAAGAAACGAGTCTCCTATATATCTTTGTAATTTTCAATCAACAATAAAAAAATGTGTCAAAACTCGATTTTGTTTCCAAATTTACCCTAATAACTTTAACAACTAATTTACAAAATTTGTAATACAATAATCACATATATATATATATATATATATATATATATATATATATATATATATATATATATATATATATATATATTAAGCGCTAACTAGCGTAAACACATGTGCGCGCTTGTGTATACATTTTTCTAATATGCATGATATTACATTAGTAATAAATGATATTGTAATGTTATTAAGTTAATAAACAAAATAAAATTATATACCGAAAATAAAGTAAAAAATATGAAAAAATAATTGTTGATGAATAGGAAAAAAAAAAGAATGAGATAAGTAAATAATTTTATAAAAATTTATAAAAGTAGTAAATAATTTTATAAATATTTATAAAAGTAACCCTTAATTTTTAAAAATTTAACAAATAATTATATTGTAAAGGGTAAAGTTAAAATTATGAAATGTGGACATAAAAGAGGAAATTTTTTTTTATATTTTTATATATAAATATAGATTAAAGATAAAAAACTTAACATGATAGATTTTATTCCCAATTATAATAATTTGAATAAATTTTTTATTTATCTATTTTGATCACTTAAATATTCAATTCAATTCAATTCAATTTTTTTATTAATAAAGATGCGATCCAATCCGTCCACTAACAGATTCTGTTGGATGGATATCTAATCTATACATAAAAAAAATATTTTAAGAAAGTGAAAAATATATTTTGAACTAATACTTTAGAAAATAGTTTTTGAATTTTTAAGAAGGAAAAAAATTTGGTTAAATTAATTTTCGCTCACTACTTATTAATAGAAAAAAACCTTGATAGATAATAAATGGATGATTAATTGTTTATTTGTGGATCTGATATTATTTTATATATATCTTTTGTAATGAATAAATTAGATAAATTTAATGATGAATAAAAGAAATAGATAATCAATAAATAGATTTGTTTTTGACTTGGTATAGAAGAAAAAAGAGAAAATAATAAAACAAGACATGACTAGATAAAAAAACACAAGTGACAATATATTTTATCTTATTTTCTAAAGATTGAGATATGAATTTGAATTGCTAAAAACATAAATTTAATTTATCATGTATTTTATTTCTCGTGCTTAAATTTCAAAGTTTTCTCATCATACTCTCTGTGTTTATTCTATTTTTCCAAATTTTGTCTTCAGATACAATTCTCATTTAACCATTTAATCATGAATCCACACTCGATACCATCACGACGGGAAAAAAGAAAAAGAGAAGACAGTGACGAAAATAGAGAGGTAGTCATTATTCAACTTTGAATTTCTGAAAACTGTCAAAGAAGAAATATTTCTCTCTGTTGTGGTCAAGACACGACCATTATTTATACCAAACAGTAAAAAAAATGCTAAACCAAATATTGCTCTCTGACGTGTCAGTGAAAACAGTGGCACATTACCCTTCTCATTATTGTCCTACGACGCTTTTTGTTTCCCAAACTGGTTTAAAGTCAGAGTCAAAGCGACCCCATGCCTTTCTTTTTTTGCAACGTGTGCATTCCTTCTCTCCCAAGCTGCTTGTGGAAGAAGTAGTATCTGCATTTGTTTCCAAAAACCTGTTAAATACACACTCAAACTTCTAAGAGGGAAAGCTTGAGTCTTTTGCACTACCCATATTCTAATCAGTTCGTTGAGTAATGGGTTTAACTTTTTATGCCGTTTTGCATCTTCCATGATGTGGAGAAGATCGTTTCTCTAATGGGGTGTTTTTCTTTCACTGGAATTTGAATGCAGGGTGATCAAGGAGACAAACAGACCATGGAAGAAGCACTCGCGGGGGAAATATATGACAACACACAGCAGCAGAACAATACACGTGATGTTCTTCCTTTTGCTAGAAGGTGAGTTTAATACACAGATCTTGCTGTTAACTTTTCTAGTGTTGAGTGCGATGTATTATTATTGTTTTTATAATCTCTTTCTCATTTATTTTGATTGGTTTTTGTTTTTTGATAGCTATCAACTTGAAGCATTGGATAATGCTTTGCGTGAGAATACCATAGTGTACCTGGAGACTGGTTCCGGCAAGACTTTGATAGCAATCATGCTTCTTCGCAGCTATGCTCATCATCTGAGAAAGCCTTCTTCTTCTATTGCTGTGTTCTTGGTTCCCCAAGTTGTGTTGGTTTCTCAAGTATGTCACTTTTTCTCTGGTGATGATGATGCCTTTTGCAAATTTGAGATACATTATTTGATTGTCTTGTGTTGTGATGGATCATTACTTTTGCTTCTTAGCCTTTTGTATTCATTGCCTTTTTAACTTGTTGTTATTGATTCACTTTAGCAATCTGAAGTCGTGAAAAAGCACACCGATTTAAAAGTGGGAACGTATTATGGAGCCATTGGAGTTGACTTCTGGGACGCTGCTACGTGGAAACAAGAAATGGAAAAACATGAGGTGAGGATTTTTGCATTTCTATCAAGACTGAAAGATGCTGTTCTTAGCTGTATGAAGACAAATGCTTTCTTTTTTTCTATTATTCAGTCGACTTGAATATGATATTCATTGAGTCATTTGTTACTTTTAGTATGCTGTTTCTGAAATTTATTTTTATATGCGGCATGGATAGTTGGTAATTACTGTAAGAAATTCTTTTCAATGTTTAGGTGTTTGTCATGACTCCTGCAATATTGCTGAATTGCCTGAGGCATAGCTTCATCAAACTGAACACGATTAAGGTTTTAATAATGGACGAGTGCCATCATGCTAGGGGTAAACACCCTTACGCCTGCATCATGACTGTGAGTGTTATATGTCTCCTTCTTTCCTCTTCACTGGTTTTGCGTCATTGAATTTCTTACTAATTTTTATCATGATAATATATGTTATCTTTTTGGCTTATTTTGAATCATCTTCACTGTGACTCTTGTTGAATATTTGTGTTTTTCCAAATATCTCATTGGTTTCAATACGTCGTTGTCATAAATTGTAGTAAACTTACCGAGTCAGTAATTGATCTGCACTCTGAACTACTGCATTTTCCAAGATAATTTGAAGAAGGACTTGATGTTGTTTTTAAAAACAAGTATGCACTAGCATCACTGTGCTATTCACAATCCCATCTAGGTTGTCTTAATGAAACAATATTAGAAGTAGTGAATGCATGATGGACTAGGTTTGTACTATCACTCTCATTCGTCAAATTTAACTGTTTCTTTCAATGAACAATTTCAATAACATTCATAATAGCTAAATGCTCTGCATCAAAAAGCCGTGTGTCTACCAAGAGTAATACCAAAAAACCCATCATAGCAAATTCAATGGATGTAGTGAGGTGGTGTGACCTGTTGCATGGCTTCTGAAAATTTGATGTATCATTGATCGTGTTACTTTATTACTTGAGACTATAGTTTAAATTGTTGACTTTATTCAATACTATCATGATTTTTCTGATTTTATTTTGTTCTATAAGAGTTGTAACTTTTTTTTTGGAGGACAATTACAACCATGTATTGTAAGTTGATCTTTGCTTGTTATTCATCTGCATCATGAGTTTGTTAGTTACCTTTGTAAGATTTGATCTCTTGCAGGAGTTCTATCATCACCAATTAAAGTTAGGTGTCTCTGATCTCCCTCGAATTTTTGGGATGACTGCATCTCCAATTAAGTCGAAAGGTATTCAGTTTAGAGAAAATTTGTACCTCCTTGAATTGCCAGATTTTTTTTCTTTCTCTGATGTTGAGTTCCTTTCTCTTTTTCTTTTTTAATCCAGTTGGAAATTCGGAATTATCCTGGTCAGAGAATATTCGGAGTCTAATTACACTAATGCATTCTAAGGTTGCCCTTTTTTTTCTCCCTCTGCTGTAAAATTTTATTTACTTTCTTCTTTCTGTTCATGTTATCGTGTTGTTTGAGTGTTATCCACTATATTCTTGGTGTAAATTATAAATAATTGTTGTAATTAAAGATAACCATGTGTATATAGATACAGTACAGAGACTATCATTGATTGAGCCTCCAAGTGATAGATTTTGTGAGAAAGTAACAAAAAGATTAAATTTATGTCAACTTGTTTTATACTTTCTTGTTATTTTTAGCAGTTATTTTCCTAGTTTTTAGGAAACAGATGTGACAATTCGTGACCCAATGTATTTACATGCCTAGAGGTATTTGAACCTGTACCTATATTTGAAAGTTATTTCTTTAATTATTTGAAGAAATGAGACTATATGGTTGGAATAATTTATTCTCATGTGCTTACTACTCGTTTTTGTTGATGTGCTACCATATAGTCCTGCTATGTATGACATCTATTTTGTAATGAAGGTGTATACGTGTGTAAATGAAGATGTCCTCGCAGAGTTCATACCATCATCAACACCAAAATTCAAGTTTTATAGGGACAGTGGAAGTCAATTTGCTTTATTTGAAGACTTAGCATCGAAACTCAAGATGTTAAAAGAGCAGGTGTGTACATTTAAGGATATCAGCTTTTGATATAAACTCGAAAAATTAATAAAAAGAAACATCCCCATGTGTCAAAAATGGAACTATGAGTTTCTGTGGTGCTACTCTCTTTATGTCATAGTTTATTATTTCTTGAGTTTACTAACAATGGATATTCTGCTTCTCAGCATGGATTCACTCTAAGAAGTTCAGATTTCACTAAATCAGCTGCTGAATCTGCAGAAAAAAGAATAGAAAAGATTTTTTGCGCTTTAATGTTTTGCCTGGATGAGCTTGGTGTTTGGTTGACTTTCAAGGTTCTCTCCTTTCTTCTGCACAGACTTCATGACTCATGATTCTTCAAGGTTTCATCAATATAATTGACGACAGCTGTTTGTTTATGTGACAGGCTGCAGAATCTTTGTCATCCAATGAATACGAATCATTTTCATGGGGACATTCTGGTGATACAGTCGTTAAAAACTTTATTCTGGCTTGTGTGCAGACACTTAAAACTTACTTACCATTCGGTAATTATTCTACAACCATTGAGAAAAATAGTGAAATTTCAAGTATAACTCTTTTACTTGTATTTCTAGCATTAATTAATTTGTACACAATGCTTTCTTCTTGCTAAGGTCCTCAGTGGTCTATTGGCAACGATATTAAATCTGATGTGGAGATGGGGCTATTGACCACCAAAGTTTGCTGTCTTATTGACTCTCTCCTTGAGTACAGGTTATAATCATGAACAGGTTTCTTTTTAAAGATTTATGATGTGGTTCTGAAATCATGTAATATGGGTTATTTTTATGGATGTTCTGGCCTCTAAGCTCTCCTTGTCCTTGTTAAGATGGTTTAAGTTTCTTATTGGTCACTTGGTTAGATAGTGTGAAGTCTCATATTTCTCCTTTATTCTTCAGCTCTGGATAGGGGTGTTCATTGGATGGATTTAACCTAATATTTACCTGTCACCAATATTCATTCTTCAGCTCAATTATGTCCCAATCAATACTATGTTGACTCAATTAATATAGGGTAAAGTGTATAAAGTTGAAATAATGTTGGGTTTTAAAATGTTGTGTGACACCAGGTAGAGTTTGGGATATAACGTGAGTCTTAAACGAGCATAGATTTAGGAATCTAAGCCTGTTAGTGCTAGCTTCAGATTGGGATGGGCGTTGAACACTTTACCCTATATTAATTTTGTCACAAAGATCTTATTGTACCCGAGATTTTGCACTGTGGCATAATATATTTAACCCCATTCTTTATTAATCTTTTTTAGATTCATTACTCTAACTAGTTTACCTTTTGATTGTATATTCAGTTCCAGTGGCATAGATAATGCTATTGTTTTTGTCTGATTGAATGTTGTAAGCTTTTTTATGCTATCGTGATGATTAAATCTCTTTTATGGATCTACTTTCTATGCTACAATTGCAGGGATTTGACTGACATAAGATGCATAATTTTTGTGCAAAGGGTCGTTACAGCCATTGTCCTTCAAGATCTATTGAATACATTACTTCCAACAATCAACAGCTGGAAGACCAAATTCATTGCTGGACACAAATTTGGATTGCAAAATCAGTCAAGAAAAAAACAAAATAAAATTGTGGAAGAATTTCAAATGGGTTTGGTATGATGATTTCTTAAGCAATCAATCCACTGTATTATAATAACCAAATGCAGGTCTTAACTACAACAAAATTGAATGTGCAGGTTAACATCATTGTTGCAACATCAATTCTTGAAGAGGGTTTAGATGTTCAAACTTGCAATCTAGTTATTAGATTTGATCCATCTCCTACAGTGTGTAGTTTTATACAGTCCAGAGGACGAGCCAGAATGAAAAATTCAGATTACTTATTAATAGTTAAGAGGTATAGTTCCTTTTTTACAATTCTCAGTATCATTATTGCTGTAGTACTTACACATGTGCTAATTATCAAGCTATACATAGTTAAAGTAAAATTTCCCTAAACTCCTTTAATTTATTCTGACATTGTAGTGGGGATTCAGCTACATGTTCTCGACTAGAGAAATACCTTGCAAGTGGGGATATTATGAGGAAGGAGGCGTTACGTCATTCTTCACTTCCATGTGATCCTTTAGAAAGTGATCAATTTGATGAGGAAACTTATCGCGTTGCAAGCACTGATGCCTTTGCAAATCTTAGTTCTAGCATTAGTTTGATTCACTTGTATTGCTCACGGCTCCCTGCAGATGGGTTAGTTATTTCATTTTTTTCCCTTATCAAATGTTTGATCTCTTTTATTTTAGGAACCTCGGATATGATTTCTTTGCTTCATTCTGGTTGTTTTGTTTTTATCTTGTTTTTCATCATTTATCTCATCTGGGTTGAACTCTCAGGTACTTTAAACCAGCTCCAAGGTGGGACAAAGAGACGGGAACGTTGTATCTGCCCAAGAGCTGCCCGCTAAAACCTATTCATGTAGGTGATAAAAATCTCTTAAAGAGTAATGCATGCCTTGAAGCATGCAAACAACTTCACAAGATTGGAGCTCTGACAGATAATCTTGTTCCTGATATTGTCATTGAAGAAGCAGAGGTGGAGGAATTTGGTAACTTGCATGACTTATTCATTCTCCTCCTTATATTACTGCCTTCCTTTAAACTTATTTGTTCATTTTGAATGCATTCCTAATGAAAACATTATTTCAGGGAATGAACCTTATGACGAAAACCAACCGATTTATGCTCCATTTGAATTGGTCAATTGTGTGTCAAATAGTAGCCACACAACTTACCATTGTTATTTGATGGAGTTCAGTCAAAATTTTTGCTATCATACATGTGTGCAAGATCTTTTTCTTGCCTTAAGAATTAAGCTTGATCCAGAAATTGAATGCATGCAATTTGATATGGATTTTGACAGAGGTAGTGTCTCGGTAAAGTTAAGTTACCAAGGAACCATTAGTCTTTCCTTGAATCAGGTATGTTGTCTTGTTGTCCTTTAATCGTATTTGGCATATTTGGAAGTGTTAAGAAAAGTCTGTATTTATTGTTTTTTTCTTTCCAGGTTCTTTTGTGTAAGAAATTCCAGGTCACTTTGCTTAGAATTCTGATAGGCAATTGTATGGATAAGTTCACAAATGGTTTAGACAAAAGCTTTTTGAAAGATGATCTTGAGATTGATTATCTTCTGCTTCCAGCTAATGGTAAACGTCCAAATTCAACCATTGATTGGTTAGTTATTAATTCTGTAAATCCATCTAGTATTACGTGTAAGTATCATCAACCCCACATAAGTACAAAAAGTGGTCTAGTTTGCACTTGCAAGCTACATAATGCATTGGTATGTACTTCGCATGCTGCTGGTAAGATTTATTTCTATATCACTACTGGTATAACGGAATTGGACACAAACTCGCCTATGATCCTAAGGAATGGTGAAGTTACTACATACAAGAAGTACTTTGAACAATAGTAAGTGCTTATTTGTGATTGATGCTTATTCTCTTGTTGCTTAATCCACTAGAGTGGTTATTTTTTTCTTTTCCCCAATTTTCAGTCATGGTATTCAATTGCAATTTGAACATCAGCGGCTTCTCAAAGCAAAACACAGTTTTCAAGTTAAAAATTACTGTCATGGACTCAGACAGCGAAAGGAAAAAGGTCTGACCCTTGATTTTTCAATTTGCTTGTTTTATTTTGTTCCTTAATCTCTCCTTGGTGAGATTGGACCAATTATATGTCTTTGCTGTCCACATATGAATGAAATGTCTTTTGATTTTCTTTTTTAATACACACAGAAATATTGTTATAAACTTAATATGAATATGGTTTGTATCACACTGCTTCTATTATACTTGTATTTATTTATCAATATCATGATGCCGAATTATACTTGTATTATGTACCCCAACAGTTGCAGCTACATCTAGTACTTGTCTTCAAACACTACCCATATATTATCCAATCTGACTCCTAACTTTGTGTTTTCTGTTTCAGAAGCAAGCCATGCTTTTGTTGAATTACCCCCAGAACTGTGCTCTGTAGTAATGTCACCGATAACAGATAGTGTAATTTATTCCTTCTCATTTGTTCCATCAATCATGCATCGGCTTGAATCATTGCTTGGAGCTTTGAACTTAAAAAAGATGCACTTGGATCATTGCACGGAGAATGAAATTCAAACAACCAAGGTGTGTTATAACTGCTCATTGTTATATTTAGAAATTATTATATTTCGATGTTTTTCTCCAGAATTGACAATTTTATGTCTTTCTGTCATTTGTCCTTAATAAAATATGTATGTATGATTCTGTTTCTTGTTTTTCTTTTCTAGCTGTCAAGTATTTTAAAGATGTTTACACAAATGGTGCTTGCATTTTAAATTGTAGGTGTTGGAAGCAATCACTACGAAAAGGTGCAAAGAGGCCTTTCATTATGAGTCTCTAGAGACTCTTGGTGATTCATTTTTAAAATATGCTGCCAGTCAACAGCTGTTTAAAACCTATCAAAATCACCATGAAGGTCTCCTTAGTTTGAAACGGGAAAAGATCATATCCAATGCTGCTCTCTGCAAGTTAGGGTGCAGTTCTGGACTTCCGGTACTTTCTCTCTATTCCATTTTTTATCCTCTGCATCTGTTATGTTATGAATGCTATCAAAGATCAAATCCAAAATTCAGAATTCTGAATTCCTCATTCTTTTGATTGGCAGGGCTTCATACGAAATGAGCCTTTTGATCCTCATGTCTGGATTATTCCTGGTGATAATTCTAGAAGTTTTAAATTCACAGAGTTGGTTACCAAGGGGAAAAAGAATTATGTTTATGGCAAAAGAAAATTAAGACGGAAGATCATTGCTGATGTTGTTGAGGCACTAATTGGTGCCTTCCTCAGCACTGGTGGTGAAAAAGCTGCATTGTTGTTTATGGATTGGGTTGGGATTAAAGTGAGTTTTGATCAAATAGCCTATGAGAGGCACTTTGACATTCAACCAGAGAAGCTGGTAAATGTGGAATTTCTAGAATCTAAATTAAAGTACTCATTTCGTGACCGTTCTCTTTTAGTGGAAGCTCTAACCCATGGTTCCTACATGCTGCCTGAAGTTCCTAGATGTTATCAGGTACTTACTTACTGTGCTTATTATTCATTATACCGAAACAAGACAGTGACTTTAGTATGTATCTATTATGTATGAATGAACTTTCATGAATTCTATTGTGACCTCATAAATGGTATAATTCTACACATTCCTCATGATCAATCTTGTTTCCTAGTATTCTTACAAATTTTTTTTTCTCTTGTTGCAATTTGTGAATGATATGCTCCCTTCCTTGCAGCGATTAGAATTTCTGGGAGATTCAGTGCTTGATTATTTGATAACATGGCATTTGTACAATAAATATCCTGGCATGTCCCCTGGTCAGTTAACTGACATGAGATCAGCTTCTGTGAATAATGATTGTTATGCATGGTCTATCATAAAGCATGGATTGCACAAACATGTACTCCATGCGTCACAAGAACTGCATATGCATATTGCTGTCACACTTGACAATTTTGAGAACTTGTCTTCGTCATCAACTTTTGGATACGAGTCCGAGACATCGCTCCCTAAGGTTAGTTGTCTAAGCATGAGTTTATGCTAGCATAGCATATATCATCACCATCAAAGTGAACTTGTATTTGCAGCACATTTCTCTTAACTCAGATGATGAGCTACAATGTGTTGATCATTGCAAAAACTCATGAGATTTTTTCTGTGGTGTGGTAGGTACTTGGAGACATTTTAGAGTCTGTAGCTGGAGCAATTCTTGTTGATTCAGGATATGATAAGGAGGTTGTGTGGCAAAGCATAAGGCCACTTTTGGAACCCCTTGTAACACCTGAAACATTGAAGCTCCATCCGATCAGAGAATTTTATGAAGTTTGTCAGAAAAGAGGCTATAGAATTGTATATGATGTGGTGTCTCGCAAAGATGGTGTGACTAATTACAGAATGGAGGTAGAAGCTGATGGGGACATTCATCAGTATGAATATACCGGTCCTGCACTTAGGGACACGGCCAAAAAAATAGTCTGCAAGGAACTTTTGAATTCCCTGAAGGAAGGATAACATTTGGGTAGATAAGTTTGATAAAGTTGTTACTGTGTATACACAAGGTTTAACCAGTTATTGTCGGTTGTAAAAAGACTTGCTAAAATTTATTGGTTTTATGCAAGTGTTGTAATATTAATATAATATTTTGATTCAAGTAGTGAGAATTATTTAACAACACATATTGTAGATTAATCTAATTATTAATCTAATATACACTTTATGCAGTAATTCTCTTCTTCTCCAAAAGAAATCTTTCTCTCCTCTTTTTTTATTTTGGTTTTGTAATGAGTATTCTGGAATGCAAGGTTAACATTTGGTAGATGAAATTTTTTACATGAGTGTAGATAGTTTGATTTTAATGTTCCGGTTATAACATTACTCGAAAATTTTTAAATAATTAATGACTAATTTTAATGATAAAAAATAATTAATCACTATAATTTTAATATTAATTTATAAATTACAAATTATTGATAATTAAATTTTTTTATTTTGAATAAAAATTTATAATTAATTTTTAAAATAGTAATTAGAATAGGTTTTATTATGAATTGATCACTAATATTAATTATCAAGATTTTGACTATCAATGAAAAAAATGATCACAGTTATTTGAAAATCAATTTGTTTGATAACTATAATCTTTATAATTAATATTAATGACCAATTTAAAAATAAAATTATAATAAAAATTATTTAATTACCAATTTAACATCAATTATTCATAATAAAAACTATTTTAATTATAAATATTTTTAATTTATAAATTAATATTTAAATTTATCTAATTTTTTTTATCATTAAAATTAGTTATTATTTAAATTTTTTTTTAGTGTCAATATCCTATTTTAAGTAAAGTGAAAACTCTATCTCTCACAACTTATTAAAATGTGGATTGAATCTGTTATCTGATATGATTCTAAAATTTGTTCTTTTTTTTAGATGATTTGACCAAGTTTACGTAAAACCCGTCCTTCAATATAGTGTATTTCTCATATCGTTAGTTGATCATTTTGTAACAAGGATAGAAAGAACTGTGATTGTAAGTACATAATTTGTCTTTATATTTCACTTTAATTCGTAACAGAGCATGTTATAATGGGTATTGATACCATTATGCCATTTTAAACCCTAAATTTTTTCTTGAAGTGGCATTTGGATCTAGAAAGAAATTAAGAGTATATTATCAATGCTCTTCATGTTTAATGTTACAATTAAAATAAAATTTGGAATCATATTTGTTAGTCTTCGAATTCTATTATATTGCCTAAATAAATTTAAAGCATTTGAAGGTACTTTCACAAGAAAAAACCGAGTTCAGTTTTTTCTGTTGAATTTTTTTTTTACGGTCGTATATTAAAAAGAAATACTATTTTAATATTTTAATATATTTTAAAATTTTAAAATTAACGATTATCGATGTATTTTGAAAACACAAACTAAAAAACAGTAAAATTTCATAAAAGAATCCAAATTCGAAAAAACCCTTTTCAAATTGTCAACGTGCTTTTGGTGCTGAGGGTTGAAAAATTTAGTCGGAATATAACGTAATAAAGAAATCTTAAACAACATTGAAACTCATACAACCCTAATCATACCAGTAATAGCTTATCTTCACTAAATCTCACATCCTAATTAACCTAAAAACTTGTTATCGTGTTCATGAACAAATAAATGCAGTAACACATGATTTCCAGATTCTTGTACCGAAAAACAAGAAAAATAATTCGTTTACATTGCATGCTAATAGGAATTAATTTACATTCTAAAAAACCCCAAAACTTCAAAATAAAAACTTTAATGCATGAACCAAATAAAACTAATAAAAATGAAGTGTGTGTCTTCGAGCCATATTATCACAGTGATGTCGTAAAGCCCTGCCATGTGGTCCTTCTCTAACATCAAAAGTTGATCCTCAGTGAAAACCATGACATACTCAACGTTGAAGCACATCCTCAATCCGGTGAAACCTTGGACCAAGGTTTCATCTGGTTTCGAATAAAACCTATGATTTTGTACGAGGTTTGGCATTGACATAGCCAAGGAAAAAAAAAGGAGGTTGTAAGTGAAGGTGTGGTGGTTGTCCATTAGGTCTTTGATTTGTCCATTAGGCCTTTGATTTGATACACTCCATTGTCCTGCTTTAGCACGTGATAATGAGAGGAGAAGAAGAGAGTGAAAGGTTTGAGAAAACAAGAAGTGAAAATGATTTGGTGATAAAACATTCATTAAAAATGGAGAAGTGACTTTTTTTTTTTTAATTTAATATACTTTTATATTTGTTTGCAAAATAAAAAATATTGTTGCGACCGTAAATAAAAATTGGGAAATTATTATTTGTATTTATTATACAGAAAGAATTTTTTTATTAAAAAGTCGTTATCTGCTATTAAATTTAGGTTCGGAAAATGTCTTATCATAGTTTTAGAAAAACATATTTAGAGTTTTTTTTAATATAAAATAGATTAAATTTACTTTTATCAGTGAAAACACAAAAAAAAAACGTAAATGTAAGTGTCTTCATTTTCTAAATGATAATAAAAAAATAAAAAAATTATTATTATTATTATTATAACTAGTGAAAATATATGTTTATGTGCTATTTTGTATGTGATAACCAAGAATAATAAAATTATAATCATAAAAATAATTATAAATAAATTTTACAATTTAATTATAGATAATTCTTTTTTATTGTGTTGATGATATTTATTTATTTAGCAGACGATTTTTGTTTATTTAAATAAAAAAGTAATCTGAAAGATAAAAGTGAAAAAACCAAAGTGGACACAAAAAATCCTTTACATACATTTATATATTATAAAATTAAATATGAGTAATTTTTAATATTTTTATTTTTAATATTTTTATTTATTTTATAAGCACTTTTGTAATTAAAAAAATGGTTAAATTTAAAAAATTATTAAATTTTAAAAAATGATAAAATAAGTATTTTAATTTAAAAGAACTTTAATCTAGAGGACAAATTTGGAAAAATAAACGTGGATAAAAAATAATCCTTTAAGTTGTTAAATTATTATATTACATAACATACCAAATTGTGTCAATTTTTTTAACTATGAAGTTGCATTTAAATTGTTTATACAACTTTAACATGTTTGAATTCAAATGAAAGTTGAATTAAAAAGACTATATTATTTATTTTGAAAGTTTGAGGTCTAATACATTTCAAAGTTTCAATGATAATTTCTTTTTGCATCTTCATATATTTTAAAATTCTAATTATACCAATGCAATTCCAAGTTTCAGATTATAAAATTTAAAATTTATATTCTTTTATTATTGATTCTCATCTTTTTCCTTACATCTTGTACTATTGTAATATTTTTATTTGTTTTAATTCATACTTGAGAATGTTTTTTCGGGTTGAGGTAAAAGAAATGATGGGGTGGAGTTGGAGGTGAAAGAAGAAAATAAAGGGTGAGTGAAGGCAAAAGAAAAAAGATAAGGTGGAAGTGGATGAAAGTATGGAGGTGTATCTGGAAAAGAAAGGAAAAGAAGAGCAAAACAAATTTGATTTTTGGGTTAAATATGTTTTCGGTCCCTTAACTTTTAGTGAATTTTGGAATTAGTCCATTTTGAAACTTTGGACTAATTTAGTCCTTCATCTTTCGAAATACGTGGATTTAGTCCTTTTAATCAAATTTTGTTAGGTTTACTTGATGTTTCGTACGCATTTTAGGATTGTATTTGAGTTGTTTATACTATTTGACACATTTTTGCTTTAATGTTAAGTCAAATACTATTGTGAAACGTGCTTGAAATGTCAAATAAATTTACCAAAATTTGATTAAAAGGACTAAATCCACGTATTTCAAAATATGAAGGACTAAATTGGTTTAAAATTTCAAAATGGACTGATTCCAAAATTCACTAAAAGTTAAGGGACTAAAAACATATTTAACCCTTGATTTTTTAACTTACTTATCCGGACACAGGAAGAAAAAATCGGAATATAGGAAAAAATTCTTAAGTTTAAAACAGGTAACGAATTTCAAAAATATGATCATTTTTCCAACACCTTTATTTTTTTCTTTTTGTATCAAATATTTTTTTATAACTTCAATTATTTTCTATTTAAATTAATAGACAAGTACAGCGTAATTTTTCTTTTCTTATTTTAATTATAGGTTTGGATTGTGCTATCCATAAATATTTTAGATTACTCAATCAGAATTTAAAATATTAGTTTTACACATTGTAAAATCTAAAATATAAATTTGCGTGTATAATGTGACGTCCCATTTTAATAGACTAATCTACCGAATAGAATATCACACAGTTATAATAACGAGAAGCATTCAGATGAACATGAAACGAACGAGAAACAACTATTACAGTCATCCATAGGAGTACTTA
>Ga0214542_1009243_pt1 | contig 15509 bp, 7 predicted proteins | sample CNSS1metaG_FD_160096 | JGI IMG/M metagenome (GOLD analysis project Ga0214542, IMG submission 160096) | Root nodule microbial communities from cowpea collected in UCLA plant growth center, Los Angeles, California, USA - CNSS1 | ecosystem: Host-associated > Plants > Roots > Nodule | place: USA... | reverse complement strand
GTAATGTTCTTTTATTATCATGTATGGGATCCCTTCTTTAGGGTTAGGGTTAGGACTGATGACTCTTTGTATTCTGCCTATTTTTTCTTATATAAACAATGGTAAAACAGTAACAGTGATAGTTTTTTTCACTGTTTCATTTTCTCTAAACCTCTCCAAGTCCCTCCATGTTAGCTTCAAACGGGAACAAAACATATTTGTCTAAACAAGACTGCCAAACGAAGCTCCTACCACGTGACAGTTCTAAAAGTGAATGGGTAAAATATAATTTTTTACATCCATTATTTTCGTTGTCTACAGTAAATAAAAGTCTAGCTGAGTAGCTCATACACTGCAGGCTACTGTTAAACTCTCCTTCTCCAACATCTGCTCCAAACGTGTATTCAAAGACGTTGCCTTGGATCTCCCATTCCTCACTAATCTTACAGAGTACTGAATACTTAGTACACAATGCTAAGCTAGAAATAAGCTTCCCAACACTGCTTCGACAGTCAAACCAAATATCGAGATGATTAAGGTACAAACTCAAGCTCTGAACGATGTGGTAATAAATAATTGAGACATTGGAAACAAGTTCTGGTAAAACTGAATCCTAATTAAATCCCTCAGTATAACTAAGTATTTTCAAAGGATGAAAATAGCTATATTTCTGTGTATAGTTGATGGCAATCCTAAATGTTAAATAAGATACAACACAAAGATTTCGTTATGCCAAGTTCAGCTATCCCCGATTTCTACCTCTGCTCTTTAACGTTCGTTTTTCACAGCTTATTGGAATTAATAAGCCCTGGCATAACAGAAAACCACGCTCCTGTTCTTGCTACCTCGGCAATGTCAAAGGCTGCGAGACACGTCATATGCTTAAGTTGCTGCCAAAAATCATGTGAAGAGAAGATCCTGCCATGTTGGTTTAGACTTTAGAATCACTTTGCACTAAACGCAACTCTTCTTCACCACTAGCAAATGGTGAGGCCACAAGAAGCTCAACACCCTTATTTTCTTGGTCGAGGTCAGTCAGTTCAGAAACAACTGAGTGACATTGCTGCCAGCCAGATGAATGCAAGCAAGGTGAGTCTTCTTCAAACAGAATCCAGTTCTTATTTTTGGCTTGAACTAAGATAGGGTACAGGATGAACCCCAGGAGAATTACAGCTCCACTCACTATGAAAGTTCTTGAAGAAGCCAAACACATTACAAGAATAAGCAATAAAGCAGGAGGCAAACATAGCATGGCCGCCCAAAATGTCGGTAACGGAACTCTGTAAGGTCTGTAAAGATTTGGCTTGTTCAACCTCAAAGTAATAAAAGCTGCAAACTCAAGAAGCATTCCAACGGCATATAAGAAATTGAGGAACTCTATTATTTCCTGAAAGCTCATCCACGACAGGAAGATAACTCCAGTGGCAGAGAACAAAATGCTAACCGTGGGCGTTCCATACTTAGACCTAGAAGGTAGATAGTACAACATCAATGTTATTTTTCCCAATTAATGTGAATGTTGAATGTTTTTGTCTTGCTTTCAATTGAGTGCACAATGGGGGTGAGGAAATTGGTGGGGAAGGTGTGAGAAGAAAAAAAAAATCTGACCTTGAAGCAAATACAGCTGGAAGCATTCCCATTTTGCTCATCCCTTGAAGTTGAAAAGCATCACTGCTCATTTCTGCTTCAAACAAGCCGAGGTTAGACATAGCAGCAGCCACTTGAATCCAGAGTTTGAGCCAAGAACCGCCAATGAACATCCCCACCTGTGCAAAATAACCATCTGCCCAGTCACTTGGCGAGGACTCCAAAGCACCTGTTCCCGCAAGGAGAGGGATCAAATATGAGGAGACCACCAAGACTAGTCCTCCAATAAGTGCTTTTGGGAACGTTTTACTTGGATTTTCAACCTCCCCCGCAAGGGTACTTGCCTTGTCCCAATAGTTTAAATTCCAGAACATACTATTGAAGTATCTTCGCCACTCCACCTTGCCAAAATCTACAGCAAGCCACCGCCTTGGTCTTATTAACGGAATGGAAAGAAGGGCCATTATAAGAAATGGGGAAAGTGAGAACAGGGCAAGCATAACAGCAGAAAAGCCAACAATGTGAAGGCCACGGTAATTCAAGTAAGTTAGTAAAAATGTGATCACTAAGAGAGCAGGGATTCGAGCAGTGAATTGGTCAAACAGAGGCAAGGACTGTTTGATGTAATCGAGGAACAAAACAGGGTAAAGAGCATTGTCCATGACACCGCTGAACCATTTCCAGAAGCCTTCCTGAAAGCCCCAGAAGGGTCCAAAGGCTGAGGAAATCCAGATAACATATCCACCGTTTTGAGGGAAGGTGGTGGCAAGTTCCGCCGTAACAAGAGCTTCTGGTATACTCCATATTAAAGGGAAAATGAAGAATCCGAGTAACGAGAAAAGAGGACCACCCCCTCCTCTCACCGAATCCTCTACTCCAAAAGGACCCCCTGATACTTCATAGAATATCAGAGCTATGAGAGGCAACAGGGTTAGCTTGGGATTGGATTTGGTGGCCTCTTCATCCATCACCAACATCAGAGATCCATGCCTGTTCACCTCTTCGCTCCCAAGCTTCATCCTCATCCCACGTTGACCCAATTTCTTTCCTTTTTTCTGTATTCTTTTCTTTTTTGTTCCAACTTACAACCACAATCTGTTACGTCACCTTCACTCACCACAATTAAGGAACCTATTTCATATCTTTCCAACTTGGACAACTACATTTAGTTATTATTTCTTACTCATGATATTTTTTTTTTATTTTAATTTTCTTTTTATGTAATTTCTTTTATTTGAAATTAATCAATCTAATTAACATTTTAGTCCGCAAAATATATTATAAATATTCAGTTTTATACGATTATACTTGTAGTAAATAAATATTTGTAAATATACAAATCATATTCTAATTAAAGTTTACACCTTAATACATAAATTTAATTTATCAATCATATTCGGTTTGTAATAAATAATTTAAATTATAATATTATTTTTAAGGTAGTGATTAAAAGTGATGTCAAATTTTTATATATAAATTGAGTTTATATTTACCTATCTTGATTATTGTTTTTTTAAATACTCATTAGTGATATTAAAGTTAAAAGTTCATCTTGTTGACAGATTAAGATGAGTTTTTTAATCTAAAGTTTTAGTGATAGAAGGTCAATCAAGTTTTTTCTATTATAATGAATGACAATACAAATAAGGATCTATTATTAATGATAATACAAGTAAGGTCTATTTGATGGGTATTTATTATCTATGAGTAGTGCATAACAAGTACTTTAATATCTATTTATAAATAAATGAAGGACGAATATCATATTATTTGTATTTGTAGATATTAGCTACTAACAAAAAAAATAAAAATAAAATATAATTTATATATCTTTCAATTTTATTTAATTTTAATTTAAAATATTTATAAAAAATATATATATTTTTAAATCCATATGTATTTTTTAAATGGATATTCAATATAAACGAACAGATTTATTTGTTACAAATTGGGTTAGGAGAATCTGTTATCCTAAATTTTAACAATAATTAACTACTCTTAATTTGCAAAGATAAACATGTGATTATGAAGCCTCCAATGCCATCTTCGTTATTTTTTCATCAAAGCCATAAATCCCAATTAACTCATTAAAAATGGAAGACCTTTTTACTTTCTAGCTCAAAAGAAAACTCTAACCATAATTTAATTTGCACTACACTCCATTTATTTAACACCTAGTTTATGTATGTTTTATAAAAAAATTAATTAACTTAAAACGTCCTTTATGATGATTTGTTTCTTTATTTAATACACACACACACACACATATATATATATATATATATATATATATATATATATATATATATATATAATTTTTTAAAATAAAAATTTTTATTTTCATCTCAAACTTCTAATTAGTAATACCTTCATGTTAGTTCTTTCTATTTTTTTTTTCAGAATCATTGTTTTTCTTCAAAATTTAATGAAACTTAAAAATAATTTTAATTTATATTTTCAAATATAAACTAAATTAAAAAAAATAAAATAAGTGGATGACAAACTCAATTATGTTTAGTTTGCATATTTAGCAAAAGTGTTTTTTCCTGTAATTGAATTTATTCGCATTGATTAAAATAAACTAATTCTTTAATAACTAATGTACTCATTTGAAAGTTTCAAACTTTAGTTCTTATGCAACAATTTCAAGCTTATTTATCTCCAAGATTTTCAAGCTCATTACTCAACTAAATCCATATGGTCAGAACTGTAGAACAGATCAAACTTGACCATAATAGACTCCAGCAGTAGCGGACCTTTGTTTACCCATTTTTTTCTTATATTTATATAATTATATATATATATATTTTAAAAATTTAATATTTAATATACATTATTCATTTATATTATAATAAACTTTTATATATTTGTATTTATAGATAAAGAATAGTTTTTTTCTTTTACATTTATTTTTCAATTTTATTTTGTAAACAAAAAAAATTATTTTATTAATATTATTTTTTAAGTGATTATTTATTTAATATTATTTGATTATTTTTCAAACTTAAGTATTATTAATGAAATTTAATTATAATAAAATAAAAATTATTTTATATTTAATTTTATAATTATAATGATAATAGTAATTATAATTTTATTATTATTTATTATCATAAAAAAAGGTAAATACAACATTTTTATTAATTTATATAAAAATTTTAAAATTACTCTTTCAATTTCTATTTTTTATTAAAAATAATCAAATATATTTTCAGAATGTTATATAATAAATCATATTAAAATATAATAAAACATGATAATAATAATATCATAAAATATTAATTATAAATATTTTAAAAATATTTTATAATATATTAAGAATATAAATATGATTATGTGTTATTATATTATGAGATATTAACCGTAAATAGTTTGCAAATATTTTATGATATATTAAAAATATGTACAAGTTTCATTTGAGAATAAAGAAGAAAGGGTGTTTTTTTTCTTAATTATATATGTTTTAAAAATTTATACAGGATTATTTTGACAGTTTTGGGTATTTGGAAGATATTAATACAATCCAATTTTAATCAAATTACTCAGAATTTTAATACAAAATATTAAAGTTAGCGCTTACAAGGAAATATTTATAAAAATGAAAAATAAACAGCTTTTCAATTAAATCATATTAATTCATTTGATATATTTTAAAGCGATTTTGATTTTTTCTTCTTCATTTTTTGCTTTCCTTTTTAAACTATAATTTAACAACATTTATTGAAAATTAAAATAAAAGAAACAGTAATTGATTATGGAGAGTGACCAAACACGCCCTAGGGTTTTCACCTACTATATATTTCAGAATTTCGCTCCTGATTTTCATATTTCTGTGCGACTTGGAGGCTAGGGTTCTGGGATTCTTGCGTTTTGGTCGTTGCAAATCAGAAACATGGGGTATTCCAAGGTGTGGAACTCTCATCCCAAGAACTATGGGTCTGGCTCTCGCACATGGTACTAATTCATCTTCTCTTAGTGGCCATCTTGGATGGCAAAGTTGATGTTTTTCCTTGCTTGTTCTTAGCCCATTTGGTTACTATTAATATTATGAATTTTCTTTTAGTTTGAAGAATTTCTTTTAATGCCCATTTGATTTACCTTGCTGGTTCCGCTTCTGCTGAGGTTATTGCTGATGTTGCTTTTTGCCCCTTTGAGGCTGTGAAGGTCTGTGTCCAAACACAGCCTGGTTTTGCTAGGGGTTTGGCTGATGGGCTCTTAAAGTTTGTGAGATCTGAAGGAACTTTGGGGTATGCTTACAAAGTTTCCACTGAGATTTCACCATCCATTATGAAATTCCTTAAAATCTTCAAATCCAAACCCTTCAATCTCCGAACTTTCAGTTCTCTTTCCCTTCCCACCATCGTCACACCAATCACCGAATCCGAACTCTTAAATTCCATCGAATCTTCTCAGTGGCATTTCATCAAACATGCTGCGCCACACTACACTCCCTCTCTTCTCTCTTCCACTCTAACCTCCCTCCGCCACAAACCCCAAGTCGTCCTTCAGCTTCTCTCCCATCTCAATGACCACCCTCATTCCCTCGACTTAACCACCTCTTCCCTCGCTGCTTGCATCCTCTGTTGCCTCCCATCTCCCAAACCCTCTATCAACCTCTTACAGAGCCTCATTCTATGTTCCACTGTCACAAACAAAACTATTTTCTATGAGTTGGAACTTTCCCGCGACCGCGTGGATGCCAAGACAAGTCTCATCTTTGACCTTCTGGCCAGGGCCTATTGTGAACTCAAGAAGCCCAATGAGGTCTTGGAGTGTTTCTACTTGATGAAGGAAAAGGGTGTTGAGCCCAACATTGAGACTTGCAATCAGATGCTAAGTCTGTTTTTAAGACTGAACAGGACTCACATGGCTTGGGTTTTGTATGCTGAGATGTTTACGATGAAGATAAAGTCTAGTGTGTACACTTTCAACATCATGGTTAATGTCTTGTGTAAAGAAGGGAAGTTGAAGAAGGCAAAGGAGTTCATTGAGTACATGGAGGCTCTTGGGGTGAAGCCTAATGTTGTCACATATAACACTGTTATACATGGACACTGTTTGAGAGGGAAGTTCCAAATGGCCCGTGTGATCTTTCAAACAATGAAAGATAAAGGTCTTGAGCCTGATTGCTATACGTATAATTCTTTCATATCTGGGTTGTGTAAAGAAAGAAGACTCGAGGAGGCTACTGGTTTACTTTGTAAAATGTTAGAAATTGGCTTGGTTCCAAATGCAGTAACATATAACGCGTTGATTGATGGGTTTTGCAACAAAGGGGATCTGGATAAGGCTTTTGCATGCAGGGATGAGATGATAAGTAAAGGTGTAACGACAACTTTGGTTACATACAATTTGTTTATTCATGCACTGTTTATGGAAGGAAGGATGGGGGAGGCTGATAATATGATAAAAGAAATGCGAGAAAAAGGCATGAAGCCTGATGCTGTTACTTATAACATATTGATTAATGGTTATTGCAGATGCGGGGATGCAAAGAGAGCCTTTAGCCTTCTTGATGAAATGGTGGGAAAAGGGATTCGGCCAACTTTGGTCACGTATACATCACTTATATATGTTCTGGGTAAAAGGAATAGAATGAAAGAAGCAGATGCCTTGTTTAATAAGGTTCAACAAGAAGGTCTGTTGGTAGATGCTGTAATGTTTAACGCTTTGATCGATGGTCACTGTGCAAATGGTAATATTGATAGTGCATTTCAACTCTTGAAACAGATGGATAACATGAAGGTTCTTCCTGATGAAATCACTTATAACACCTTGATGCAAGGATACTGCAGAGAGGGGAAAGTGGAAGAAGCTAAACAGCTTCTTGATGAGATGAAGAGAAGGGGGATCAAACCTGATCACATTAGTTACAACACACTCATTAGTGGTTACAGTAAAAGAGGTGATATGAAGGATGCGTTTAGAGTTCGCGATGAAATGTTGACTACAGGATTTGATCCTACAATTCTCACTTACAATGCTCTTATACAAGGTTTGTGCAAAAATGGGGAAGGTGAGCATGCTGAAGAGCTCCTCAAAGAAATGGTAAGTAAAGGCATCACTCCTGACGACAGCACCTACCTATCTATAATTGAGGCCATGGAGAAAGTTGATGACATGTAGGAAAATGATGATAAATGAATTGAGGAAGAAAATAGTATTTCACAGTGAATTTCTAGCATTGGAATTTGGACACAAGCATGTCAACGTTCCTTGTTCTACAAGCTGAATCAACATTCCATGTGTATGAGTAACAGGTCAAAGAAGTTCTTGAAAAACTATAATTTTCCTTAGTTCACTTCTTTTGTAGCAAGAGTTTTACTTTTTACTTCATTAGTTATATTAGTTTTTAACCATATGGTTTACAAAATGTTTATTGATGATTTTGTTTAAAAATAAAAATAACAGCCAATGGCTGAGTTTGTCCGTCTTTGGTACAGAGTTATGCAGGAAGATTTTTGTGACAAGCAAAATATTTATTGCTTTAAAGAGAACAGTAATTGCTTTAAATATTTTCAAGTCTTCCACTTTTTGGTGTTTTGTTTACTGCTTAATAATCTTATTCTGTGCACTGTATTGTAGTTAATTTGTTTTCTTCTCATAATTCTTTTACAGTGTTTTTGTGTACGACATCCATGAGCTTTTCCTGCTGTTGTTGCTGTAGCAGTTCGTACTCTCTTTTTCTTTCAGAGGATAGTTGATTTGGATATGGAATGTTGAACACGTCCAATCCTTTGGTTCTCACACCATTTGTATGTTCACAATTTTAGTAATTGGTTTTTCACATGCATTGCTTGACATTATTTGTGCTGCTTGCTTTCTTGTCCTGCCCAACCTTTTTTTTTCATATATTTCACTTTGTTTGGAGAAAAATAAAAAACCATGCGTAAGCTTGTGTGGCCTCTAGACACTAAAGCTGAAAGATATATTATTCATGAATGTGACACTAAATTTCTGTGCTGTGGCTATATTCAATGATGAGAAAATCATTGAAGTGAAACTGTTGTTTTTGGGTCACATTTCTTAACACTTTAAAGCAAACATTATATTTTCCCAACTTATAAATGATTAAATGGATGTATTTTACTATGCTTTTGTTTATGACTAAGTTATTAATTTTTGTAGGACACTATTTTACTGAATACGAATAAAATGGAATATTTTACATGTGGAATTTACATTTTTTTGCCTAAGTTGTGTACCAAGTATTTTCATATTCAATTTGGTTGATGGTCTATATTATGCAGATCAAACTTCCAGTTCATCTACGAGTGGGCTTATGTTCAAGACCTCCACAACGTGTCTGTGTCCAAGAGGTTTTGGAGAGGGAAGTTCGCTTGTCATACTGGAACAAAGTTAAGCAGGTAATTTATCAAAGCTAGAACCACACTAAATTTTACTTCTGTTGCAAATTGTCCTATGATGAGACAATTAGATTGCATTGCCACTCATGATCTTTTCATGGTTATGAATGGATTAGATATTTTTGTTCCTCTGTTTTTGTTATGTAGAGGAATAGATGCTTTTTTAAATAGAATGATTTTTTATTTTCCAGTTTCCTTGTGAGGTAACTCACTCCAGGATCATATTTCAGGTGAATTGTTGTAGAATCTTCTTAGAGAATTTGAACATAGAAAAGAGAGTGAAAATTGAATAAGAACAGAATGTTTTTATTTACTGCTTTCACACATTGAATCTTGTGTACAAGAGGGATTAATAGACACAAATGTCTAAGAAGCTGTACAGAGACAAAATATACAATGAAAGAAACATAGCTTTTAATTTTAAGACCATACTCTTCCATAGATTTAGATTTCAGTCTAACAACACACATTGTAATGCACAATTCTTGCTAGAGACTTAGTTTGAAGTCCAAAGTATGCATGAATCTTGTCCCAAACTTCATAGAAATGACTGGCTCCAAGCACATGAGAAAGAACAGACTTCGAAAGTGTAGATTGAAGTCAAACTGGTAACATCTGATCTTGGACCTTCCGACTTTCATATTCAGGATTAATAATGACTAGTGGTGCGGCAAATGAACAATCAAACAAGAGAAATACCAGAGATTCAATTTTTGGAAAACTTGCACTGACAACATGCACATATCCATATTGTCATTTTTTGTTTACCATAAAAAAATGAATAATGCATTACATGTTTATTACCTTAGATGTTAAAAAAGAAACGAAGACTTATTTTTAAGCAGAATGATCAAATTGTTTGCAATGACTAAATTGGGCATAATTTAATCACTGGTAACAATTTGGTCATATTGCTTAAAAAATCATTGTTTTTTTAAACATCCGATGTAATGAATAAATTATATATAATTCTTGTTTATTTCTTATGGTCAACAAAAAAATGAGAATAGCTTTTGAAAACAAGAGTATAGTTAAACACTACAGAACTTTTTTTTCAAGTTCCTCGAACTGAATTTTTTTATAGTATGAGCAAATGTTTACTTGATTTTTTGGTGATTTACCTTCGTTCAATTTTACAATTCCGAACTCGTGAACAAAAATAATGACATTGTTGAAGAACCTTTTGAGATTTGTCATCTTCTTGAAGTCTAAGATTTGAAAACTCAAATGATCTATCTTTTAAGAATGATATGTACAATCACATCATTTAGTTAATTGTATCTTTGGTTTTTAAAGCAAGCAATGGTGCTAGTCGACAATTTTTTTCCAAACTGGTTTTGGATAAAAGTATCTTGTTTCATTTATTTATTTTCATTTGAAAAAAAAACATATTTCTAAGATTTCTTTGACTAAGCTTTTGAGTGTAGTGGTAGTACACTAGTGCTGACTTTGATCGCTGATTATTTTTTCCATTTTAACCCAAAACCCATGTTTCATGACATGTATGATATTAAATGAAGTGGAGGTCTTGGAGGAACAAATCAGATATGGTTCTTCTCAAAGATATTGTGCCTGCAGCTCATAACAACATAGAGAGTAAGTTTATAGTTTTGGAGAAAGGCAGCACTGCACTAGAAGGGAAGAATAGGATATGCTTGACTCTTGTAGCTGATGAGACAGCTGCAGTTCATCTTCAGCTTTGGGGAGATGAATGCAATGCTTTTGATTCAGGCGATATAATTCATTTGAGGAAAGGAATATTTTCCTACCAGCATGGTAATCTTATACTGAGGGCAGGCAAGAGAGGAAAGCTGGAGAAGAGTGGAGAGTTTGTGATGTCCTATGTTGAGATACCAAACATGAGTGAGATTCATTGGATCCCTCACGCAACTAATTCTAAATATTATATCCAGGACTATGTAATATCTCCCCACTCACGCATCTTCCCTCCAATTCCATAGAGGGATGTGCTCTTTTTTTATACTTCCACAATTTTTTTCAGATTAAGATTTTCAACATATTTTAGATAAAAAGAAATTTAGCTTTTATTTAAGTACTTCTGTTTATTATGGTTGGAGGATTATATACAGTAGTCTTGAATGATATAGTAATTTTTGAAGACACTAATCGTCGTTTATGACCAATTGAGATCTTGATATATGTTATTCCTCTCGCCACAAGAATTATGTATTTCAAGTATGTACCTACCAAGCACAGTCGACTAGATAGTAATTAATTTGATGTTATCTGTGAAAGTATATAGTTATCAGAATAATTTTTCAAATAAAGAAAAATTATAGTACTCGAAAAATAATCCATCAAAAATTAGTCCACAGTTCAAAAAAAAAATCCTAAAAGTTGTATTAATATTTGAGCTAAAATGATAGTTTTTAAATTTAGAGACTGGATGAAACAAATGAAATTTTAACTTTTTCTTTTTTACTTCTGGTTTTAAAAATCAAAATTTTCAACAACTAGTATTCAAAATTTGGTGCAAATTTACCCACATTGTTTTGCTTCACTAATTTTTGTTAACTAGGTAAATTTTCCCACCATGATGTTCCTTACTTACATGTAAAATTCTTAAGTCTTTACAATAAACTATAGAATGAAATAATGAATTCAGAATATATTTGAAACTGGTGAGTTTAAATGGTGCCCCGATTAATAATTGTTACAGTAGATCAATACACTATAATAAACTCTCCGGTGAAACTGTTATACAAAGGAAATAAACCAAATTATAATAATAATAAATAAAAAATACATTGGTGAGCTATATCCGACTATTAAGTGACCTTGCATTTAAGTGTGCCTCTTTGTACACAGATTAATATAACTACTCTAAATTCAAGCTGCTTGTTCTGAAAGCATTAAAGTAAAAGCTAAACTAAGATTACATCACTACATTCCTGGTTATCGTAAATTTTGGTTGATGATATTTACTGGAAGAAAATTGAAATACTTTTAGAGAGAAATTCAAAGTTGTAATACTCGGTTTGTAATAAATAATTTCAATTGTAATGTTGGTTGGTGTCAATTTTTTATATATGAATTGAGTTTAATAATTTTCTTTTGAAAAACTCATTGATGATATCAAATTTAAAATTTTTTCTTAGTGATCAAGATGAATTCTTGTATCAAATGTTTTTTTAATGAGAAGTAAGTCAAGCATGTCTTATTACAGTAAGTGACAATACAAATAAGGATTTACTTATGATAAAGTTGAAGGAGACTTTTATTTTGAAGAGTGATGTAATAAAATATCATAGACAAAAACTCATAAATTTTTTATATTTCGGAGTTGAGAGTGATGTAAGTCGGATTAATAAGTTCTTGGTGTCATACACCCATCAAACCCTCTTTTGACAAATCAATTAAAAAGGATTACAAGAAAACAAACTTGGTCAAACGCTACTCTTGTTTATCATCGTGTACTGAATCAGGATGCATTCATCGATTCAGTTTTTACCAATAACTAACTACTCTTTGATTTGTGAGAGATAAACATGTGAGGAGATTGTAAAGCCTCTAATGCAATCTTTGTTCAATTTTCATCAAATTCAAAAAATCCCAATTAACTCATTAAAAATGGGAGATTTTATTTACTTTCAATCTCAAAAGACAAAACTTTAACCATAATTTAATTTGGACTACAACCCATTTATCATTACTTAACACCTAATTTATGTTTTATAAAATTATTAATTAACTTAAAACTTCCTTTATGATTATTTGTTTCTTCATTTAATATATATATATATATATATATATATATATATATATTTAAATTTTTACAACAAAAATTATCATTTTTATCTCAAACTTCTAATTCCTAATACCTTCATGTTAGTTCTTTCCATTTTTTTAAAGAATCATTGTTTCCTTCAAAATTTAAGTAGTTTAAAGTTGTCCAATTTATTTGGATTGATCATACATCTTCCTTGAAACTTAAATAATTTTAATTTATATGGTCAAATATAAATTAAATTAACATAAGTGGATGACAAATTCAATCATGTTGGTTTGCATATTCACCAAAAGTGTTTTTCCTGTAATTGAATTTATCAGCATTGATTAAAATAAACTAATTCTGTAATAACTAATGTACTCATTTGAAAGTTTCAAACTTTAGTTCTTATGAAACAATTTCAAGCTTATTTATCTCCAAGATTTTCATCGTCGCATGTTTTAATCCTCAACATAACATCAAGTATAATCCTAGTGTCGTTGGAGTCTAATCCAGTCCTGTAATCAGATGATGTACCTCAACTTATTATTAGTTACTTGCTTACTCCTTTCCAATCATATGATAAATAGTGTCATGCAGGTAAAACAAATTTATCTTTTGCATTTCACACAATGAAATGCATAGCCCTGTAATTACAAACAGCGATACCTCTGTATGTGTTTCGTTCGGGGAAAGCAAAAATTAAGAACAACATACTTACTTCACTAGAGTTAGGTAAAATCAATTTAGAGGGGAAAGAAGGGAAAACATTCCATCACATGTATACCAATACGAAAATTTTACCCTGGCTTGACACAAAGGATGCAGAACTGAATTAACTATGAGGCTAAATCGAGTAGAAGATGTGAAGTAAAACTCAAGAGGAAGCATGGGATTGATGAAGTAAAATCTTACAATTGTTTAGCCGGAATTTCAAATCCCTTAATTACCACATACTGTATTGGCAAAACGAAACTAGATAGAGAGTGCAGATGAAAATTGAGGGCAAAGAAAATATACATACTATCCAACAGCAACAGCAGTGATATAAGTTAACGGGCAGAGGAAGGTTGATGTTGTTGAATAAGTGGGAGTGGTGGAGACTCACCGAATTTCATTACATAAGCTAGTTGATGAATAGGGCGCAGTTGGGGGATGAGTTGGGCATCCAAGTAAGCGTCGCAGGAGAAACACCAGAAGGAGAGATCACTGATAGAGAAAGGGGAGGAATGGATGAGGGAATGAATGCATGAAGGAAAAAGAGGAATAGCATAATAATAGTTACCTGAAACTGAGGGCGAGAGAGTGATTGGTGTGGTGGAAGTGGTGGAGCATGTGCTTGTTCACGAAACGGCCACAGAGGACTTCCTTGCAGGAGAGGCAGAGCCAGTTTTCGGAGGGGTGTTGACAGGTGTGGCAGGGTGTGTCCGGAGGCGGAATGTGGCTGAGATCGGCGGATAAGGAGGAGAGATGATCGCAAGAAGATCGAGCCTCCACCCATCCGGATTCAGAGCCATAGATAAGGTCGTATTCTTCTTCCGATAACCCTAAACCTCTACCTCTACCTTCACCTTCACCTTCCTGATCGCAATCATCAAACTGAATTCAGATGAATAAATACAAAGAGTCTATGAAATTCCGAAGTTCTAGGAAATTACCGGCGCAGAAGAAGAGGAAGCCATGATCCCTCAAATTTGAACCTTTCTCTCTGCTTCTGCTACTTACTTCACACAGGGAGAGTTTCCAAAATTAGGTGTTTATATATCCCAGCCCAGCCCAATCTGGCCCAGTAGGCAGAGTCTTCTTCCTTTCCGGGTGGAGGTTAAATATTTTCATATCTCATAGTAATTACGATTTTTAAAAATGACGATCAAAATTTTAAGTGTATTTAGAAGCTAATGAGATGTATTTATGTATTTTAAAATTTATTTTTATATGTAACTAGTTCGGATTATATTTTGTTTATTTTGTATATTAAAATAATAAAGGTGAAAATATTATATAATAAAATATTATAAAAATTATATTATATTATTGTAAATGTTATTATTAAAGTAATTAAGTAGAAAATCTAAATGATATAATAATAGTTTTAGTTTTAAATATAATAAATAAAATTGATATTATAATATCATACAATTAATTAATTTTACGAAATAATAATAATAATTTTTAATATGAGAATGTATGCACAATTCTTTTTTTCAAAATTTTTAGAATAATAATATAATTTTTATTATATTAATTTAATCTTTAAAAATACTAATAATAATATTAATATGAATTAAAAAATTTTAAAACATCAAAAATCTTTTTAGCAAAAAGTATTTAATATAATAACGTAAAACTTATAATAATAATACACTATGAATCTTAATAATATTAATAAATTTATAATACCAATAATAACACACTAATGATAATAATAATATTTATGACAAAAATATTAATATTAAAGCTAATGTTAATCATAATAATCTATAATTATCAACAACAAAACAAATTAAAAGGACAAATAATTGAAATATGATCTTATAATAAATAAAATTAAGAAATGTCTGACTATTATAATAATAATAATAATAATATTTAATAAAATAATAATAATAATACAACAATTACATATATAAATATAAATAGATATATACCATTTGTGTTTTTTTTTATTTTTATAATTTTATCTTCTTAATTATTATTTGTTAATTTCGTAATTTTTTTTTATTATTTTTCACAAAACACAAAGACTCACAAATGGGATATATATATATATATATATATATATATATATATATATATATATATATATATATATATATATATATAAATTTATATTTATATATATATAT
>Ga0214542_1009236_pt1 | contig 15522 bp, 12 predicted proteins | sample CNSS1metaG_FD_160096 | JGI IMG/M metagenome (GOLD analysis project Ga0214542, IMG submission 160096) | Root nodule microbial communities from cowpea collected in UCLA plant growth center, Los Angeles, California, USA - CNSS1 | ecosystem: Host-associated > Plants > Roots > Nodule | place: USA... | reverse complement strand
TGATATTGTTGTTATTGTTTGTTGTTTTTGGAATTTTATTTGGTTTGTGTAATTATTTGATACTATGTCATTCAAGGGTAAATGTTTTGAGTTGTAAAATAGGAAAGGATGGCGGGTAAAGGACAATTTAATGAGAAGGTATTGACATTACACTTTTATGAATTGGTTGCTATCATTATTTGGGTGTGATTTTTAAATAAGTTATAATTTATGTATTTTGATTCGATGTTAGTGTCGGTTGCGGACCTTTTGTTACACGAAGTACATTGTTCAAATGAACGGCTTGCTTTTGGATAGCCATCATGCAAGGCTACAAGATACACCATTCCAATGGTGTTTGCAGATAGTGAAACCGTTACAAATATGTAATCCCCTTATGTTGGAGATGCTGAAGCGATGGTTACCGGCTCAGGAATCTTTTCGTGTCATGCAACGGTGTATTCCATTAAGTTGTGGTGATATCTCCATGTGCTTAGGATTGGGTGGTGTTGGGGTGGATGTGGAATTTGAAAAAAATATATCTGGTGTTATGGGGTCAGTTATGAAAGATAAATTACTAACAGTTGAAAATGTTATTAATGTCATTAAGAGTTTGTTAGAGGCTGAGTTTGTTGATGTTGATAATGTTTGCCGTTTGTATATTTTAGTTTGTTTTGCTATCCTATACTTCCCTAGGAATTCAAGAACTATTTGTAATATTCCGTTCAGTGTTTTAGACAATATAGATAGGTTGTCCACTTACAACTGGGGTAAAGCAGTCCATACGTATCTGGTAAAAAGTTTAAGTCATGCCTTTTTGGCACTTGGTCAAACGAAAATCTACTTAAGCGGCTCAACAACAGTTTTGCAGGTACAAAGAACTTCATTTAATGATTATTACTGATTTGTACAATATATAAATTGATGAGATTTACAAATTTGTATTTTGTAGTTGTGGGCCGTAGAACGGCTTCGATTATGTGCGTCAGATACAGAGATTGTTTTTCCACGAATTTTGGGCTGGACGGACTTTCAATTAAAGAGAAGACGCGTTGAGAAGTTATTTCAAGAGACCCATGTATAAGTGCCTACCATTTTTACTTTATGAAAATGTTAATTATAATTGCCTACCATTTTTAGTTTATGAAAATGTTAATTATATTTGAGCACTAATCTGTTAGGTTATTTGTTCATTTAGATTTTTTTGGAATGGAGGTTGAGAGAAGAAGACCATGAGAATGAAATTATTCGAGAAGCCTTGCAACTTGGACACGAAGGGCAATCCAAAAAAGCGCATGTAGATAACAAGGCTGCGTCGACGCAAGACTTGTTAAAGAAGCTGCGAAAGCATGGAAGACGACTACGGAAGTTGAAGAAGCACATGACGGAATTACGTGAAGAAATATTGTCTAGATCTCATGTAGGGGATGAAGAAGATGGAGAAAATGTTGACGAGAAGGGTGCGGAAGGTGTACACAAAGAAGCCGATGTTGAGGTTGAGGTTGAACAGCGTGATCAGGAGGATGAAATTGGTGAACGTCTTCATAAAGGTTTTGATTTGAACTCCGAATCTGATGTTGCCCAGTTTGGGGAGGTTTTAGCACTTCAAGTCATTGCTCCATATGATCTACAACAGCCATCATTTGATTCATTAGGGGTTGGCTTGATGAAGTTGTACAACACTGTTATTTATGACCGTACTCCTTATAGGTATTATTAATTAATTTTTTGTGACATGTATGAAAATGATTAAACAAACCATGAAATTTGTTACTGACAGACTTAAATTGTAGGTTGGTGGCCAATATAAATGACCAAATTTTAGGTACCTCTGAATGCTCTGGTTTTGGTCCTGCAAATAAGGTGGACAATATGGTAAGAACTATTTTTTGTATTTCTATTTCTATGAAAGTGAGGTGCTGATGTTCGGGACCCAATGGTTTGTGATGAATAATTAATTTGAAAATCTGAAGACCAAAATTTGTGTAGTCAGTCCCCATGTAATATCATAGCATTCCCCACGACTGGTCACAGCAGTATGTTTGTTATTAATTGTAAATCTCCCCAAGCAAGGAACATAAAGGTTTTTTGAGCCCTTTGTAACATCTATTTAATTTCATATTCATTTGCCTGATTTGGTAAATCCTTTTGTGTAGGCTGTTTTGTTCGGTGCAAGCACAATGATGTACTTTGAACGACGCAAATATGGTCATGTGAAGCGAGTAGCTTTCAATCCGTTATATGCGGTATAACAACTTAATGTTTGGTTACGAATGACTTAGCTTTATTTGAGTAAGAAATAACTAATGTCAGTTTTGATTGTAGACTCATGTTCTGAACGACTCACGGCAATGAAGATTAATTGTGAAGACCAAAATCTTTTGCACCACTGTCCATTTAATTTCACAGCACTCCCCACGTCTGGAAGGAGATATTTTATTTTAATTTTACTGGATATGCCTCCAAGGAAAGTAGACAAACCCATTCCAGCCCTAACTGACTTTCATTTCATTTTATTTACATGTATGTGATGTGACTATCTTGTTGACCTTCTGCTGGGTCTTCCATTTTAAATTTTTAAATCTGAATACCAAAATCTTTTGTACCACTCCCCAACATTTGGTCATCATAAAAAAGAAAAAAAATTTGTGATAATGAAAACCTGTTATGAAGTTATTTGAATGTATACAAATACTTCAATTCATGCTTCTAAAAGAAGTTGACTATTTAGTTAGTATAAAATTAAATTTGTTTGTGATTTATAGTATTTTTCAAAATTATTTTAAATAAAGATGAATGGAGAGAAAATATTTATAGGAAATTTTAATTTTTAAAACTAATTATTTAATTAATAAGAGGAGAAAAAAATGCAATATATTTCTTATATATGAACTTAAAGATATGTTGGAAAATACTATTAACTCAAGAGACAATTGGAAAAATATTCTATAATATAAAGAAAAATCAAAACAATATCTCATAATTGAAGATAAAAAAATGTTAATTTGAAATATTGATGATGATGTGGCCAGATAATTTTATTTAATAATAATAATAATTATTATTATTATTATTATATGTTATAAATATAATAAATATCTATATATGTTACTTTAGAATAGTTTAGATGTTTTGTTAGAAGCATGAATGTTTATGAGATTACTACTTTAAAGTCAAGCTTAGAGAAATGTTATATTACAGTTGAACATTATTATTGTACTAATTTATTTATTATGATTTAATTTTTATAAAATTTTATTTTCTTTCTATCCTCCCTTTCTTAAATTTCTAGTATAGTTATAAAAAAATATGAATTTGGATTTTTTGTTGGGTTCTTTTTTACGTTCTTCTACTGTGTTTTCATAATACACTGATTATCACTCATTTTAACGTTTTAAAATATATTAAAAGGATATGATATTTAAATACCAATACAGTATATTTTTAAGGGTTAAATATGTTTTTTGTCCCTTAACTTTCAGTAAATTTTGGAATTAGTCCATTTTGAAATTTTGGATCAATTTAGTCCTTCATCTTTTGAAATACGTAGATTTAGTCATTTTAATCAAATTTTTGTTAAGTTTATTTGATATTTCAAGCGTGTTTTATAATAATATTAAACTTAACACTAAAGCGAAAATGTGTCAAACAATATAAATAACTCAAATACAATCCTAAAATGCATACGAAACATCAAATAAATGTAACAAAATTTGATTAAAAGGACTAAATCAACGTATTTCAAAAGATGAATGACTAAATTGGTCCAAAGTTTCTAAATAGACTAATTTCAAAATTCACTGGAAGTTAAGGGACCAAAAACATATTTAACCTTATTTTTAATGCTCAGCGGAGGACAATACAAAAAAACCGGGATAAAATCTGAACTCAAAATATTCTAAAAATTTGTTGTTAAGTGACTCTAAACATATCTGACAAAGAAATTATATTCTATTACAAGTATTTTTAACTAATTTATCCCAACTCCGAATATTGTAATTACTCTTATAAATATGACATTTTTAAATATAATAAGGGAGACAATTATCACTTTATTAAAATACAAAAGATATGGATATAATCTATAAAAAATTATATAAGTAGATAAATGTTATCTAAAAACTTCAAACAGAGATATGAGCAATAATAATCTTATTATAAACGAAGTTGATGTCCATTTTAAAACTAAACGAGATGAGAAATTTAAAATAAACTTAAGAAGAGGTAAGTGTAATTAAAGTTAATATATAAATGATTATAGTTACAAGAGTTTGTCTTCAACCTAATAATCTTCTGTATCTGAGATTTTCTAATTAAATTATACGTTTTTCATACGTTATTTTTTATAGTATGCTGCCAATCAGAATATTTAAAAGTTTGAGTAACGTGTTGCTTTTTAAATAATTTTTAGAAGATTATTTGACAAAATCCAAGTGGTTGGCGAACACTAATATATTATATGAAGGAAGTTTCATGTGTACAAATTAACGAGTTATAAACAACTCCAATTATTAAAATATGTATATTAATGTTCACATCAAATAACACATGATAATATTGTTATGGTCACAATTAAGAAATACAGTTGACTTCGAAGAAAAAAAAAACTTGTTAGATATTGTTCTTGTCCTTGCCATTTGCATCTAAAAATCTAATTACAAAGTAACACGGTAGATATTAGGTTAAATCATTCCATAGGTCCTTAAATTTGTAGCGAATTATCAAGTAGGTCCCCCAATTTTCATTTGACTCAATTGGGTCCCTAATTTTGAAAAACTGCAACAATTCAGCCATAACCGTTAGCGGTCGTCAAAGACTCGTAAATGAACAGTGACTGGGATTGCTGAGGTGTTGTTTTTTACTAACGTGGCTGGATCATAATTAATTACTAATTAAGTTTTAAAAATTAATAATACAAATGCTCGAGAATACCAGAGGTGTTATGTTCTGAAAGAGATTTGGGGGAAAAGCAGTGACCTAGGGTTCTTGCGTGAAGAGAAGCGAAACGATCTAAAGAGAATAGAAGGGGCAGAAGGTGGTGGAATCGAGTTGTTGTAGAGGGTTTCCATCATCTGAATCGCGATTTGGTATAAATAGAAGCGCAGAAGGTGAGTTTCTCTGCATGGGTTTTCTGAATTTGGGAATAATTTTTTCGGTGCATGTTCTGATGTTTCTTGTTTGGGGAACCAGAGTATTGATTGTTGTTTGTCGGTGTTTAAATATACATTTTTTGGCCCACCATGTGTAAATGGTTTTGCGTTGTGGTCCCCCATGTTTAAAGTGCTGTTGTAGTGTCTTTTTCTGTGTGTTCTGTATTTAATATATGTTTCATATATTTTTTTGTTGGTATGTGATTAATGTATAGGTTTATGTATCTATTTCTATACGTTTTTGCGTGATGGACGAGGAATTTGAGGTGGTTTTTCACCATGGAGGTAAATTCATAAGTGATGGGAAGTTGTGGTACGAATATGGGAAAACTACTAGGTTATCGTTTGACCCAGATTGCTGGAGTTATTTTGTTGTTTTAAGCGTGATAAAATGGATGGGGTATGTTGGAGAAAATAGGTTGTGATTCTCAGTTGGAGGTTCTTTAGTATTGGATGACAGATGCAGCTTCTGTGTGATGACAGTGGTGCGTTGCTTATGGTTAATATCGCAAGACTGAATGCTGAAGTGCATTTATTTGTGGAACACTCATTGTCTGAACCCCGAGTCATTGAAATGTTGGAGTATTATCCGGATGAACCTGAGACACAGGAGGAGGGTGAACCTCAGGCTGAGAATCAGAGTGTTCCTGTTGCATGTGAAGGTGAATGTGATGTTGAGATAAGGGAAGTGGGAACTGAGGCTAATATTGGTGGTGTTTTAAGTGAAGGTGAGGGTGAGATCAGGGATGATGGAGTGCAGTGTGAAGTTGAAGGTGATGGTGAGATGAGGGAGGATGGAGTTGACTGTGGAGGTGAAGGTGATGGTGAGTTAAGGGATGTTGAAGTCAATTGTGAACCTCAAGGTGCGGGTGAGATGAGGGATGATTTAAGGGATGTTGAAGTTACCAAAGAAGTTGCAGAAGATGTGAGGCATATTGAGATAGAAGAAGATGGTGATGTTCACAGTTGGACTGAGTCTGGACCAGATGATAGCATGGATGAGAGTGCTGACAACCTACTAGATGTTAGTATTGATTGTGATATTGATGATGAACTTCGTCATAAAGAGTGGTCTGGTAATGTAGATGTTGAAGTTGAATCTGGTTCCCGTGGACAATCAACTGCCTCTGGGCCAGAAGTGAACCAAAGCTATGACACTGATGTGAAGGATGATGTTAGGGGGTTGTCGGACAATGAATGGATATCTGATGAATATATGAGTGATGTAGTAGATAGTGATGACGAGGGGTATGGAAATTTTGGGACTTTTACAATGCCCAAGACAATGACTGATTATAAATGGGAAGTGGGTACCTATTTCACTGAAAAGGAGGAACTTTTAGAAGCTATCAAATGCTATGCACTTGAAAATGGGAGAAACATAAAGTTTGTTAAGAATGACAAAAGAAGAGTGAGGCTGAGATGTATAGGTGGAAAAGGAAAATGCCCATGGACAGCTTATTGTGGTTACATGAAAGCTATTAAAACCTGGCAGTTGCGTAAAATTGTAGATAACCACACATGCAGTAGGGAATTCAACCTACGTGTACTTAGTTCAAAGTGGTTGGGTAAGAAACTGGAAAAAACTGTTAGGGAAAATCCAAGAGTAAAAGGAATTGAAATCCGGGAAAAAATTAGTAGAAAATGAAATGTTGGTATCTAAAAGTGTATGACTTATAGGGCCAAAGCCATTGCAGCACAAAATGTTGAAGGATCCTTTAAAGAACAATACAAGAGGATATATGATTACGCGCATGAGCTTCTAGCAAGAAATCCAGGATCAACAGTGAAAGTAAATATGGAGGAGAATGAAGGGGAGCCAATATTCAAGAGGTTTTACGCATGTTTAAAGGCATGCAAAGACAGTTTCATTTCATGCAAACCTATAATTGGATTGGATGGGGCTTTCTGAGGAGAGTTGTTAACAGCCATTGGTCGAGATGCTAATGACCAAATGCTGCCCATTGCATACGCAATAGTGGAGGTTGAGAACAAGGATTCCTGGTCGTGGTTTTTAGAGCTCCTTATTGAGGACCTTGGTGGACCTACAGTGTGTACATCCTATACATTTATATCTGATCAGCAAAAGGTACATGCAAATGCAATCTCATTTCCCACTTATTTTTTATATGAAAAATTATAACTTATTCTTATATTTATGATATTGTCAGGGGCAGTTACCAGCCATACAAGAACTTCTGCCTGAAGTTGATCAACGTTTCTGTGTAAGGCACTTGTATGCCAATTTCAAAAAGAAATTTCCAGCCAAAAGTCTGAGACGTCTAATGTGGAGAGCAGCTGCAACCACACACCCACAAGCATGGGAAAGGGAGATGAGGAATATAAAAGATGTGAATGAAGATGCATTTAAGCATCTGATTGCAATCCCACCCAGGTAATACAATTTTCAATTCATTGTTTTCAAATGGGATTGTATGCTATCATAATTGGAATATTTCTGTTGTACTTAGATATTGGTCGAGATCTAGATTTACCACAAAGGCTCAATCTGATACTTTGGTTAACAATATGTCCGAGGCCTTCAATAGTGTATTGCTGCATACAAGGACTAAGCCTGTGATAAGCATGTTGGAGGATATTCGGGTATACTTGATGAGAAGGTGGGCAAAAAACAGAATGAAGATACAATCAATATCAGGATCCATTTATCCCAGAATTATGAGCAGATTTGAAAAGGAGTCAGAATTAACAAAGTATTGGATTCCTAGGTAAGGATTGAACTTTGTTTACCTTGAAAAAAGGAAAGCTGTCTAATTATTGTTGTTCTATGTGTTCTTGCAGCTGGTCAGCAGAGAAATTATTTGAAGTTAGGCACATGTCGCAGTTAGGGGAGAGGTTCGTTGTCAATATAGATGAACAATCCAGCACATGCAGGAAATGGAGTATAACTGGTATTCCCTGCTGTCATTCATTGTCTGCAATGAAGTTTCTAAACCTCAATGGAGAAGACTTCATCCCAGCAGTCTTTAGGAAGTCCACTTATGAAGAGATATACACTTCAATTATATTTCCCATCAATGGCCAGAGTTTGTGGGAGAAAACTCCATACGCTGATGTTTTGCCCCCCTCGAAGAGAATTTTACTAGGCAGATCGAAGAAAAAAAGAAGATTGGAGCAATGGGAGATTAGAAGAGATTAGACAAGACTGAGAAAAGGTGGTTTACGTAAAACATGTCGTCTCTATAACCAAATTGGGCACAACAGAAGGGCTTGTCCAAAAGCTATTGAAATTCATATGGCTGAATTAAGGGAAGCCCAGCAACGTCGTCCAGGTGAAGGATCCCAGCAGCCAACTAATCCACCACAAGCATCCCAGCAGCCAACTCCAACACAAGCAACCCAGGAGCCAACAACACCACAAGCAACCCAACAGCCACCTCCACCTCAAGCATATCAGCAGCCACCTCCACCTTAACCATCTCAGCAGCCACCTCCAGCTCAACCATCTCAGCAGCCACCTCCACCACAACCATCACACCAGCCATCACGAGGTGCATTAAATGCCAGAGTGAAACTGAATGCTAGAAGGGGTCGAATGGCATGAAGCTGCATGTCTTGTTTTTTTTATGATCTTGTTTTGTAACAGCTGTGAACCTTTAAGGTCCTTTTAGAACTTTTGAATTTCTTTACTTCCATGAACACATCTTTTAATATTACTACTCATTCGGTGGACCACTTTTGTTATGTAATTTAATACAGCTACTCAGTCGGTGGACCACTTTTTTGATGTAGTTTGTGTTAATTCAGGACCTTTTCATATGGAATCTATTATGAATTACCTCTTGATATGGAATCTATTATCAATTACAAGTCTCATGCTTTTTATTCACTGTATGTAGAATCATATTTAAAATTACATAACATTATACACTTAAAACAGTAAATCGAAATAACTTCCAATTTCATTCATATTCAAACATAAATACAGTACTGGAAATAACCATTCCAAATAAGATACTCAGTTATAACCACTAAGGGACACTACAACAACTAATCACGCATTCTTTATCAGGACTGACAACACTATTACATTAACCACACAAACAAAGATAACCATCCCAATCAACACCTTCATCCATTTCTCAAATATGGCAACTGATTTCTCCAAGTTAATAATCGTTTTCCTATCACCATCACTTTCTTCAATCTTCACCATAATTTCACCCCTTCCTTCGCAATTCTCACTGTTACCAATCTCTTCAATGCCATCTTCAGTCCACCATTTAAAGTAATTGCATCCACCATCTTCAGTCCACCATTTAAAGTAATTGCATCCACCATCTTCATTTCCACTCTGCGAAAAAATTACACAAACAGTCATCCAATATACCATTCAAAAACACAAAAAAATACCTTCAACCTCGCTCACCTTATATTTTGAACAACCCCAAAATTGTTTTCCCCTGTTCTTTACTGTTTTCGCAGTTCTTAAAACTTATTTCTCTCCACAATAGCAAAGCGGTTGTGAACCCAAACTCCTCGATCCTCCAACACCACGTGAAGATAAACTAGGGTTCTTCTTCCCCCAACCATTACAAGTGCAAGAGGAACAAGAATGACAAAGCGATATTTGAGGATGAAGAAAGAAATGCACCACTTCGAAGAAGATAACTCCAACGAAGAAGACGACTTCAGCGAAGAAGATGTTGAGGAGAAGATGAATCCATTTAGGGTTTCATTGGATTTATTTCACATTTGACACGTAGGCTACAGTGAATTTTAAATACCACTGACACGTATCCGTTTTACTTGTCCACTTCATCATCTAAAAACGCCGTTTACGCAACTTTAACGGTTATGGCTAAATTGTTGCAGTTTTTCAAAATTAGGGACCCAATTGAGTCAAATGAAAATTGGGGGACCTACTTGAGAATTCGCTACGAATTTGGGGTCCTATGGAATGATTTAACCTAGATATTAAAATAATAATTAACGAATGTTCTTATTTTTGGTCGAGATGAATTTTATAATATTGTGTTTTTTTGTTGGTTACTCTTTTGTTCTTGATGATTTTTTTATTTCTGTGTATCGATACTCAAATTAATGTTTATATAAGATAATTGATTAAATTCTTTGGTAAATTATAGAAAATCAAAGTTATACTTTAGTGGTGATTGTCTATTTATTTTGTTAAATTTTACCTTTTATGAGAATGATTCATATTCTTCTTAACCTTTTGTAATGGTTTAAGCGCTGTGATTAGTTTAAATGAATATTATTATATGATTAGTTACAAAATTATTTTTAATGATGTTGTCGAGATAGATTTGAGTCTTTGTAATGTATCTTGATTTTGTATGTCTTAAAAGTGGAAAAATCTAATTTAATCATGTAAAATTGATTTGTAAGGTAAGATTTGCATCCGAATGATTCTAATAATATTTTAAAAGATGAACTTTTAAGTCTAACTAATCACAACACTATACAAAATCAATTTGTGGAATGAGATTTACATCCACTCATATACTGAAAATTCATCTTATCTCTAATAAATGTAATGTTTAATTGAATGAAAAGTGCAGGGTATATGTGAAAACTAAATTGAAATAAATAGACATATGTGGAAACTAAATTGAATCAAATAAACATATGTCGGAACTGAATTGAATCAAATAGACACTAGAGTAAACACAGGCGCGATAGCGCCTGTGTGTATGCATTTTTTAAACTAAAATGTTATTAAGTTAATATATAAACTAAAATTATAACATTAGTAGATGATAATATTGTAATGTTATTAAGTTAATATATAAACTAAAATTATAACATTAGTAGATGATAATATTGTAATGTTATTAAGTTAATATATAAACTAAAATTATATTTATTAAAAATAAAGTGAAGTATATCAGAACAGATGAAAAAATAACCATTGATAAATAAAGAAGAAGAGAAGAAGCAGATATAGTCGATTTTATAAAAAACTTGTAAAAGTAATGGTCAATTTTTAAAAATTTAATAAATTATTATATTTAAAGGGTAAACTTGTGTTGGGATTTTTAGGGCTTTTGAAAATATGAGAGATATATGTGATATGTTATACGGAGGAACATGTTTTTGTATTTTATTGATATACTCTATATATAGAGCAAAATATAACAAATATCAAGTATAAAATATTTAGAATATCTCACTCCTAATCTAAAATAATAACAAATTTCTAAAACTGACACATATCTCTAAAACTGAAATATTTTCTAAAAACTAATTTAAATAAAAAAGATATTAAGTAATATTCTCAACAACTTGGTATTTTGAAATATGGACACAAAAAGAAGAATTCTTTTATATATTGTTATAGATATGATAGGACTAAATTGAAATCAAGACAATGATATTTAGTAGTAACACTAACACGTGACAATACACTTGTCATAACATATACCTGACACGTGACAAAAAAAAATTAAAAAAATTAAAAAAACTAGAGACAAACAAATTGAAATGCAATTGACACATTTTTAAAAGTGAATATCAAATTAACACATTCAAACAAAAATAGATAATATTCGACTAATTAAACCTAAATATAAAATCTCAGGCATATATAGTTACACATTCTCAAACAACTATCATATAATGTCACTATAACAAAATTTGATTTTAGCAAGATTTTATTTGACTTTTGAGGGGGTTCAACCCCGCTATGTTACCCACAATTTATTTTTTTTCGAGTAAAACCAGTGTTGCTAACATATTACAGATGATTTTAACTAACCCTAAAAAAACATAAGAACATAACTTCCTTGCGATTTGACAACCCCTGTAACTTCTTTGCGGTTTTAGAATCCATGTAAATTACTGCAGTTACAAATCCCCATTATCTACCCGCGGTTTCAAATCGTTACTAGGTGAATCATTATTTTTAGTGTTTTTTCTTGGAGTTTTAAAAACCCATTAATTTCACCTGTTGCTTTTTTTTATTTGCACGTGAATTTTTTTAGTGCAATAAATACTTGAGATAAATAAAAATAACAAAATACAAATATTCTATAATAATGTTATTATCTTGAATATAACAATCATTAAAAGAAAGAGGTACAAAATGAAAATATGGATGGAAACGTGAAACTTTATTGTGGTTCATTAAAAAATCATTACCACTTCTCAAGAGTTTGAAAAAAAAAATTATTGTGGGTTGATCTTACTAGAGGTTATTATAGCCCTCTTAGAAAACCTTGTTAAAATACACTTTTTTTTAAGTGTGTTAACGGTATCAATTGACCATTTATCACTACAATTAATGTTACATTATTTTACGTGTTATATTATTATATTTTTACGTGTTATATTATTTGATCAAACATATATATTCATAATTATTTACAAATTTTCTTATTATATATACGTACTTGAAGCGAAACTTAAAAGTTGTTTATTTGAAGTAGAAAATGAAGAAAACCCATCCTCACATTTCGTTTCTTATCTGTAAATCTATTTTATTTGTATTATGATCATAGATTGATTCCTTGATCGAGTTTGCCAGGTGCACACATGACAACTATGCATGTTATCAAGTTTGAATAGGATGATTAAGAATAATTATTAACGATTTAGTAAACAAATTAAGTTATTTTTTAAATAAGCACGTTTGAACTTTAATTTATTTTTCATTCATTAGACGATCAAAACATTTTAAAACTCGCAAATTATTTAGTTAGTTATTATTTAAATGGTAATATTTTCATTTATTATATTTATTAGAAAACTTTTAACTTATTATTATTATTATTATTATTATTATTATTATTATTATTTGTATACTATTTGGTATTTCTTAATTTTTTTAATAGAAAGCATAACCTTTTTAACCGGTTATTGATTCCATTATTAATTACTTTACCATCAATTTAAGTCCAATTCTAAATAAACTATTATATTATTATTATTATTATTATTATTATTATTATTATTATTATTATTATTATTATTTCTCCGTACAAGGCTATTATATGCTAAATAAAAAAAACCCTTAAAAATTGTAAAAATAATTTAGTCATATAATTAAATCAATTATAATTAAGTTACGTAATTTTAACTAAATCAAATAAGCACTTAATTTTTTACTCCGTTAGAAAAGACTTTCTACGTTAATTATATAACTGGTATAAATTAGAGTTGTCAAGATAGGTTGGAACCCGCGAGTCAACCCAACTCATCACGGGTTCGGGTTGGGTTGGGTTAAAATTTTTTTACAAATTTCAATACGAGTTGATTTTGACCCGGCTCACCCGAGTTGAACCCGTGGTGAGCCGGGTTGGCTTATCAACCCGCAAATAAATGGTCACACAAGTATTTTTTGTTAAGTTGGGCTTTGTATTTGGGTCATGTTAGGTTATGTTTTTTAGCCAACACATAGATAATTTGTATTTTTTTATTATTTTGGTTTGTATTTGGATTGGATTAAAATTTATTTAGATTGTAATTAGAATTATAATCTAGTTTTGACTCAAAAAAAAATTGTTTTTTTAATAAAGTGAGTTTGTGAGCTAACCTGTTTAACCCACCAACCCACAGTAGGTCGGGTCAGGTTGGAATTTTTTTGGCTCGCTAATAAGTGAGTCGGATTGGGTTGGCTCACTAAGTGATCAACCCATGGTGGGTCGAGCCGGGTCGGGTCGGGTTACCCATTTTGACAGCTCTAGTACAAATATATGTGATATAGAAAGTTTCCAGTTTTATACCGGTTCCACAACCAATATAAAAAGTGTCACTTTTTATAAAGTTAAGATTAAACCAGTGTCAAAGTGTTTGTATTTGGGAAGTCACAGTTTGGTACACTGTGGGATGAAAGGCAGGGACCATGGTGAGGTCTAAGGAAGTTTTACCAAGTAGGTGAATATCTGGATAGTTCAGAACAACGCCCTGGACTAGGATATTCATAGGCCAAACTTGGGACTATCCGATACCTGCTCGGCATCGCCAAGGTTAGGTAGTGAGTATATATCTCTTTTGTGAGCCGATGAATGACTAATATTCTCGAGAAATAAATAATTATGATTGTACCAATGTTTTATGAGAAATACTCAACTACCTAATCACTTTCCAAAGTAACTTTTGATGTTCAGAATGGTTCATCAGAAGTGGAATATGGATCCATATTTCTGATAAAACAAGATCAAGTTTTGTGGTTGTAGGTCCAAATCTAGGTCCCCAGTGTCTGTATTGTTTGTTGAGTTTATTAAGATTGATATTTAAGGCTTATAAAGACCTCACTCCTTTCATATGTATCTATTGCATGAGTAGAAGAGGACCCTGCTCAATGAGAGTTGTTCGTGATATTATTGATGGATCTTCTGAAGATTGACTCATGGATAATTTCTATTAATATCTTTAGGAGATATTAAAAATATAGATAATCTTCTATTCTGATGTAGAACTCTTAATATTATACAAATACATATTTTTGTAATATTTCATAAACAATTACAGAGATGTAAACTATATATATATATATATATATATATATATATATATATATATGAATATGAAGTTATATGATTAATGTTCTCTCAAGGAAGATCTTATGGTAGAAAAAAAAATAATTCTGTATCTTTTTATCAAATAATAATTATTTAGTATAATAGTCGGACGTCACAAAAGTCATCATATATGTTTAGAATAATTATTACAATGAAAATTTATAATAAGAAAATTAAAAGTGTCATTAAAGTAAATAGTTGTGATTACAGTGGTTATAATTAAGTTTAACAATGAAAAATTTAAACAATATACAATACAATAATCTTAATAAAAAAAAACCAACCATAAACTTAATGTCTAAGAGTAATTCTTTGGTGAAAATTTTAAATTATATACAATCCAACCATCATAATAAAAAAAAATTAAACTAGCATCAATATATGTAAGATTAGTTAAATAATTTAGAATCACTCTTAACCTTGTCAAACTCTTTCTTCCCACCATGGAATTCCTGAAAAAAAAGTAATATGAGGTAAGCGGTAAAATATTTTTACCTTAATAATAATAATAATAATAATAATAATAATAATAATAATAATAATAGTAGTAGTAATAGTAATATGCGAACAAATTTACTTATACCACATATTATGTGAATATACGACATTAAAAAACATCATAGAGTAATCAAACTGCTAAGAGAATTAATAATTACTGTTAATAATTACTGTTAATACGAGAATTTACGAGAATATGAAATTTTACAAAAATATTTTAAAATATTTCTACATATTTAAACATTTAATTGACCTTTCATGTAAATGGGTATGATAAGTAATATATATATATATATATATATATATATATATATATATATATATATATATATATATATATATATATATATGAATAAATAAATATATATATAATATAAAGAAAAATATATATA
>Ga0214542_1009231_pt1 | contig 15531 bp, 11 predicted proteins | sample CNSS1metaG_FD_160096 | JGI IMG/M metagenome (GOLD analysis project Ga0214542, IMG submission 160096) | Root nodule microbial communities from cowpea collected in UCLA plant growth center, Los Angeles, California, USA - CNSS1 | ecosystem: Host-associated > Plants > Roots > Nodule | place: USA... | reverse complement strand
TTGTCAACCATGCAACCTGCAGATCATGTCAATCTTGATTCCAACCAAATTGGTTCTATTGTGATGAACTCTGTAAAGGAAAATCCTTCCATACCTATCAAAAGTTTGGTAGCTGAAATCAAGAATCATTTCGGATATTCAATTTCATATGACAAAGCTTGGAATGGTAAGCAAAAAGCGATTGCTAAGGAGTTTGGAGATTGGGAAGAGTCTTACAATGAACTTCCCAGGTGGTATCAAGCTGTACAAGAAAGCAATCCCGATACAATAATTCAATGCACTGGATCTCCTAGAATTGTTAATGGCCAACCTGACCCTTCTTGCTATATTATGGAACGCGTATTTTGGTCTTTTGGACCATGCATTCAAGGATTTAATTATTGCAAGCCAATTGTCCAAGTAGATGACACATTTCCCGTCATATTAACTTCGGGTGACAAAGTAGTATACAATGGCGGACTATTATAGGAGTAGGGAGGGGCCATGGCCCCCCCAAAATTTTTGATTATTTTATCATTTTTTGTATTTAAAATTTTTAAAATTTTTAAAATTATGTATATTAAAATATTTTGATTTTTTTTTATAGTTTATGCAATTAAAAATTTTGAAACTTTTTAAATTATATATAGTATTTAAACTTTTTTAAAATTATGTGTAGTATATCAAAAATCAAAGAAAATTAAATTAAATCTTTTTTATTTGACTTATAAATCATAATATTTAATATTAATTAATAATAAAATTTGAAATTAAATAAAATAAAGAATAAAAAAATTATTAAGATATTTTTTATTTGTCTTCTAAGTTTCTTACATATTGTTCACATATTTTACTTTTACTTAATTTTTTTTTTGTATTTTTAAAGAGGAAAATAATCATTGTTTCTACTCTTTTCTCTTATAGTTTTTCTTTCCTTCTTGAAAAAAAATTTTTTTTGTCTACTTGACAGTGAAATATTAGTTTAATAGTTAAAATTATTTTTTATCTAACAAACTTTTTGTATATTCAATTTTAAGAATATAGAAAAAAAAAATATGTACTATGTATTTTTTTTCATAACCGATTTTTAATTGTAGTTTAATTATCATGAATTTTTATTTTAGTATTTACATCTCAATTTTTTATTAGATTAGTCTTAGTCTTTTAAAAAAATATTGGTAAAGAATAAAAGAACAAATTATATTTTAAAAATGATAAAAAAGGAAGTTGTGTGAAGATGAAAATAAGACAAATTCAACTTTTTCACATATGTTCTGAACCATGATACTATTAACTCAATTGTCCAATTATAAATTTATTTTCTTAAAGTTCAAAAAATTACAGGTGAGTCATTACTATAATAAAAAAATTATTTTTTTAATGAAGATTATCAAAACAAGAATATTGAATAAAGATGAAAGGTGAATATTTTGCTGACAATTTGTTTATTTACATTGAAAAATAAATAACTGGAAATTTTAGTTCTGGTCCAATTATTGATGAGTTCAAGAATATAAAAGAACAAATGACAATAATTATTATTTCTTTATATAGTTATGGTTATACTAAATTATGTATTCATTATCTTTGCTTTGGTGACACTAATTAAATATATAATTTTGATTGTATTAGTTTGGCTACCCTTAAAATATTAATCAAGATCCGTCACTGGTAGTATAGGCCTAACATGCCAGTCTGCCAAAATGGGGTGGGCTGGGTTAATATTTGTAGGGTTAATTATGTTTTTCGTCCCTCAAATATTATGTGATTTTGTTTTTAGTCCTCAAACTACCCATTTAGACCACTTACACAGCTTAAAACGGGATCCATACGTGGCAGTTCGTTTGCCAGGTGTCAAACAAAACTAACGGCGTCAAAAGAGGATGACTATTTCCAAACGTTTCAAAACATGAGGGACCAAATTGGAGCAAACGGTAGTTGGAGGACTAAAAACAAAATCACATAATACTTGAGGGACGAATAATATAATTAACCCATATTTTTAATCTGTCAATCTATTTTGGTTCAACTCGTCTGATCCACCAAATTAGTAGGCCGAAGGCATACTAGCCCGTCTCTGATTAGACTGTCTTATTTTGTCACTCCTAATATTTGTCAAACTAAAGAATTAAAAAAAAAAACTGATGGGGAATTTCGAATATTAATTTCGGGGTGCCAATAACAGACAGCCTGATAAGATTGTAAAGGGTATAATTTTATAATTTCTTGTTTGATCATAGCTTCTAGAACCCCTACAATTACTAACTGCACTACCACACTGATAGAAAAAGACTAGACTACCATTTACCATTGCACCTGTTGTGTTACCACTACTGGCACTGTCGCTTTCATCATCGCTATCGCCGTAGGCCCGTGGAGGAAGAAGAGAGGAAAAACACTGCAGATGAAGTAGAAGAGAGAAAATGTGAAGAAAAACTCTTTTCCATATCATAGTGTATTTTAGAAAATCCTTTCCAAAACACATTTCATATAGAGCGTTCCAAAAAACTCGTTTCAAAAGACATTACATGCGTTTCGAAAAGTTTATTCCAAAAAAATTATCTTGAAATATCTTTTTCCAAAATATATTCCATACATTCCAAAACTTTTGTTCTGAAAATCCTATTTTGATTTTTTTTCCTAAAAGTATTTCATGCATTTTGGATATTTTATTCTAAAAGTCTTATTTTAAAAAGTTTGTTTCGAAAATTTTCAAAAATATGTTATCCAAAAGTCACTTTTACAAAAAGTAAAATAGTCATTTTTTAAAAGAAATTTAAAGGGTGCATGGTACAGGAAGTAAAAGCCTATCTGTTTTCAACATACCTTTTATTCATTTCCAAGATTACTAACTAAAATAAGAGACAACACTGAAGACAAAGCCGAAATTCCCTTTACCCACCAGCTCCACTAATTCTAATATTCTATCACCTAATATCCTTTCCTATAAAAGCTAAACACATCATTACAAGCACAAGTGCGTTTGTTTAAGATTTTTTAGAATGTTTTTCAATCAAACCAATATATTTTATTAACACTATTTTCTCATGTTTTGCGTATATTATACTAGAAGTCAGAACAATGCAGAATCCTACTATATTCATTGTTGAAACACTATATACATGACATGAGAGAGATTAAAATGAAAAATGTTTTTTTCCTCAAATGAATGTTCATAGTACAGCTAAAGACAGCACTGCTTCATTCCCTTAACGCGTATGTTGTGTGGTAACATATCGATGCTACTGCTATGCCATTTCTATCCAATGCCACATCACTGAAAGACGTGAAACCCACACACACCAACTAACTACACAATTAGCACAACTTGTTAAAGACCTCACACCCTCTCAACACACCAATACACTTCTCTCTCTCTACCCAACATCACAACCTCATTCTCTCCGAGTTAACAACAACTTAGGTTCCAACAAACACAACGCTACTGAACTAAAGCACTCTACTTTCTTCAACAACACTCTTCTCTTGCTTGTTAGAGATGAAAGGGAAAGCATTGGGTGTCTTTAAATCCAAGCTTCTCAACCCATGCAAAAGGCTACTATTTTTCTTCAGACTTAAACCCAAGAAGCTTGTGTTTATAAGAGCTCTCAAGTTCCGTGCTCATAAGTCCTCATTCCCTAAGGCCTCCCCTAAAAGACCAACTATGTCTTCTTTGTTACAGTCAGTGTTTCGTTCTCCAAAGAAATCTAAGCACACAGACACAGTGCAAGGACTCAGGAGTCCCTCCAATGTTCATGAAACTCCACTCTTTCCTTCGCCGCTTACACCGGTTTGTGCGGTGGAGAAAAGTGAAGAAGGTTCGAGGCAAGAGGTGGAAGATGCGTGCAAGAGTTTTGAGAATTATTTGGTGGAGATGATTGTGGAAGAAGGGAAGACTAGGGACTTGATGGATGTGGAGGAACTTTTGTATTGTTGGAAGAACCTTAAATGTCCTGTCTACATTGATTTGGTTAGTAGATTTTATGGAGAGCTTTGTAAGGACTTGTTTTCTCCTGACACTGGAGACAGTAACAGTTCCCAGTGAAGGCACAAGGAGAGAGTGTGAGAGTAAATAGATATTGATTTATTAATTTTCAATTCAGTGTTCCCACAAAATTGGATGTGTGCAATCTATAAGTGTAGTAGTTTATATGAAACCTTTTATGGAATGATCCATCTTGACTTTATTTATCTCAGACACCTATGGACTTACATAGATCAGAATCTTGATTTTGTTCGAAAAACTGAATCCTTGCTTCTTGTCTTTTTGGCAATAATCAAGATTAGCATTTTAACTATGAAGACACATTATGATACTAAATATACCAATAACACCATGCTCTCACTCTGTTACGAATAAAATAAAGTGCATTCATGAAAAGCAGTTTTACATGAACACCTATTTACAGTTTATAGAGAAAATTGAAAGGTTAAAAGGGAAAATACAGAACAGTAAGGAAATTTAAGACCACCGTAACTACTAGCAATATCAGGTCTCTAATTAATAGAAAAGATTACAACACCAGAGCTGGTGGTTGAGGTTCTAGCATTTCAAATAACTCTAGTACAAAATTTATGTGGTTCTGTTAGCTGAATTACCAGTTAAAAAGGCCACCATTTAGCTTGAATATTTTGACACATAAACTCGGGACTTCACCACCATCTTTCCAATCTTAAACCCTGGCATGATCATGATTTGAACTTTGTGGGTCGTTCTTTCTTCATCTGAAAGCTTTGCACTCTCCTTTTCTTCTTCAACAGATTCCATGTACAAGTTGGAGAACACATTTCCTCTGTTCACGGAAAATAGGGTTGCTGAAGAATCTATGGACCGAGCAGATCCAAGTAAAACCCAAACCCATTTTGCCATCTTAGCAAACAATTGATAGAACTCGGTTCTAGGGTGCTTGCCACTCATTATAAACGTTCGGTGATCCAAATTGCCGAAGAATGACTCTTCCATTTTGGGATGCACAACCAGAAGGTATTTTGCTAGAGAAAATTTGGCGAAATCTGAAAGTGGATTCTCCATCAGTGCATCAAAAGGGTCATCAAACTTCATAATATCACTCACATCATAAGATGTTAACGCAACACCATGGAACATTCTGCGAGCAATGTATGCCTCAAAAGCAAACTTCTTGTCACACCTTTTGGAATAAACAACACCATTCTCAACAGAACTTGCAGCCCTATCAAGGTCCCAACCTGAAGCTTTCATCAAGCTAATCATTGGTTTTGCAAAATCATGAATGGACTTTGAAGCAGCCTTGAAGACATCCTGAAACTCAGTAACACTCAAAACACCCGCTCTCCTTTTCTCCAAACTTATCTGCTTGATCTTCTCAGTGAGATTTTTATTCCCTATCTCCAAATCCAGCAGCTCGCGCCGCAACCGGACAATCTCAGAATCTTTGGCACTGTTTTGAGACTTAAGCTTCCCCAACTGTGCTTCCTTGGCCACAATTTCAGCCATTAAGGGAGCAGAACGAGAGGCATTGAACCTTGCTTTCTTGCAATGTTTCTGTGTGTATTCGCGCTTGAACTTGCAAATCTTCTCAAGCTCAGCAACAACCAGGTCATCAGCAGCAACTATTTTCAGAGGGTCATAAGGGATATGCGCCTGCTGAAGCTGAAGGTATGCCAATTTCAGCGCTGAAACAGCATCAAATATCTTCCTCGTCACCTCCAAACCAGCACAAGCCTTCTCTTTGGCTGGCACTTCAATGGGGTGGGGATGCACTTTCTGGTGATAGCATTTCCCCTCTTCATTACTGTTTTCACTCAAAGGAGTCTCATTGCAAATGGGTCTGTGGAAGTGAGGGAGATTGGGGATTTCAGAGGAAAACACCCCAATAGACTTCAATCTACAAACTTTCGCAAACTTGCAGACCATTTCTGATATGTTATTGGAGTTGGGTTTCACTGGCTTAGTATCTGAGCAGTCCATGGTAAAAAAGATCAAACCTTGTTCATACAAATAGATCCAGCAGTGATCCTTGCTTCAACAGACAAGTAAGCACTTCACCAAATCCAGATAAAAAGAAGCAAAACACTCACTCAAAGCGCATTCGATGAAATGTGGTTAGAAAACCACATTGCAAACACCTAATAACTCAGCCAGAGCCAAGATTCCAGGCACAAACACCAGATAGTGGTGGCAAGTAGGATCCCAGAATAAAAAATGTAAGAAAATCTGTTTATTTTTGAAATTTTAAATAGCTAGCATAAAGCCTAAATGTTTCCCAAGACACATTTCAACACCTAAAAAACTCATTGTTGTATTCAAACTTCACAACACAACACAATTAAAAACGGCACTAAAAGAAAGAGGCAAAACCCATTTGAGTTTCAAAGGAAAGCAAGAAGGCAGGGCCAAAATCTAACCAGAAAAGTGGAAGTGTAGTGGGAGGAATAGTGATGAACAGTACAAGGTTGCAAGTTCTCTCAGTTGGAGTTCAGTGCCACCATCTTCTGTCTCTGACATTTGAAAGTTTGAAACTTGAGCGAATACACACCTTCTTCGTACGTGTGTGTTAGTGTTGGCTTCGTGCGAAACGCGAGAAAGTCATTGTTTATTCATTATTAGCGTGTTATTTTATTATTGTTCTGGGTGTTTGGGAAAGGTGAGAGAAGCAGGAAAGGGAATCTTAATCTGTACTGTTTCAAAAAACTGAAAGATTTTCTTCAAAGAATGGAGAGAGAGAAAAGGTGTGCGTGTAAATGTACATGCAGAGCAGGAAGGGACACGCGCAAACCAGTACCAAAAATGAAGTGAAAGTGGGTTTCGAAGTTTGAAGAAAACAATGAAACGATAAAGAAATAATATGCACGCGAGGTTGTTACTACTTGTTTGGTTTCTTTCGAAATCATGGATCCCCATGCAGATGCATCCAACGCCACTCATTGATTCCCTTACAAACACAGAACAAACGATCGTGACCGTTCATTCTTTGCGCGTGTGCCTTCTCTGCTAAAACAACTTCCATTGTTGATACCAATACTGCTACTACTACTACAGTGGCGTTTCTCTTATCAATTTTTTTATTTTAATTTTCAAACTCATCAATCCCTCTATCATACATTAATTAATGCTTTTATTTAGCATTCAAAAGAATTTCATACTCATGGGTTTTGAGATATGGATTTGTCTATATCTATTTTCATACCTCATATATAAATTCATACATATATTTGCTTACAAATATCTTCATTTTTTTAAATAATGAATATTCTCATATTTTGACTACTCCCATATTTATTTAATAAATTTTCTTGTAAAAATAATACAATAAAAATATGATATTATAAATTTATGTTGCTGATAAAAAATCATTAACTAAATATTAAAAAGAGTTCTATTTTCTTTCCTTCGATATCAAATAAAAAAGAATAATTACAGGTATATTTTCTTTAAGTAGAGTACAAAATAATAATTGTATAAATGTTAAGTAAATTATAAAAAAAAAGTAAATTCTTAAAACATGGACGATTATGTTAATAAGGAACAACATATATATTTTTTAAGTCATTTCTATGTCATAATTAATTTAAAAAGATGAACATTAATCATATATGTGATCAACTAATCGATATATTTTCTTTCAAAATCAAGGTAGGTTAAGAACATACGTGTGTGAGGGTGAGTTTATTTCTCATCCTATTTATAATCTTATAGTTGAATATTCTCTTACTTATTTGAGTGTCATAAAATCTTTTTATAAGTAAATCTCCATTTAATACTTGAAACACATCTTGCAAAATTTAACCTTCATCCATAATTCAACTAAAAAAAATACACTTTTCCAACAACTCTTAGAAACATGTTTTTTTTTTAAATTTTGGCTCCATACCCCCTTTTATTCTTTCCTTCTTTTCTCATTCCATATACACTCAAACACATATACTCCACTCCTGTCTCTTCTCTCTTTGCCTCACCACCACTCTCTACACAGTTATCCTTAATCACTCTCCATCTAAATCCCTTTCCTTACAATTGGAACAAATTCTGGAAGAGTGACTTCAACAGGACCTTCTACTGTTTCCACTCTCGGCTCCCCTCCTTCTAGGTAAGTCTCCATTACCGTTTTGGGGTTCATTTTAGCTTAAGCTCGAAATTTTGTTTCTGTTCTAGGTTTAATCAAGGGTTCCTTCATTCCCTGTGTCTTGGTGATGAATTCTTTAGGTTGAACTAAAGGATTCTACATTGCTTCTCTAAAGTTGATTTCACCAAAGCATTAACTAAAAAAAAGGTAAGGGAAGCTAACCTTTCACTCTAATTTCGCATAAAAATTGTTGATTAGGGCTAGAATTGCATGATTTGGGTGTTGATTGATGAGTGGAAACAATTGTGTGTGGTGAATTACGATTTTGGCATGAACTGTGTGGTTTGCATGTGAAAACAGATTGAAATTTTGATGGTTTCGCCCAGGCGAGCAGCTCTCGCCTGAGCGAAAATACCAGAAATTCACCCTTGTTGCTGCGCGAGGTCTCGCCTAGGCGAGTTGGTTTCGCTTGAGCGAGAGTCACTCTCGTCTAGGCGAAACAACTTAGCCTGAACGAGAATTCGCTCAAATTTTGGGGTTGCTCTCTGTTTGGAGTCTCGCCCAGGCGAGAGTGACTCGCCTAAGCGAAACAACTCTCTAACTTAGGCGAGATCCTCTAGCTTGAGCGAGTTTCACTGCAGAATTTGATTACTTCTCTATTTTAGATTAGATGAAGCTATACTAAGTGAATTGATGTGATATTTGTCTATTTTGTACTTGAGTTTTATGAATGATAGTATACGTGATGGAATTGTGTGAATTTGGTTCATTAGAGAATGTGATTGAATTAGGATTTCAAGGGAAATTCTAAAGAGGAAGGTTTTAGTGAATGTAAGGACATGAGGACTTATTTTGGTGGTATCTTGACACTCCAATAACCATTAAGACTCATATAGAGTATAATGGATTATGTCGGGAGGAGTAGCAAGAGGTCCTAGTCTATGGACCTGATCCGTCATAGACACGAATGGGACTTACCCTGAGAGTGGTTGGGTGATAACCCCTTGTGCCTAAAATTCTGCAGAGTTTGGGAACCGTCACAGGTGCAAGCCACCAAGAGCTCCAATGTCTCTTACATAATCCGGATATCGAGTCTAGAATCATGAATGTGTGTTATGGTTGTGGTGGTTTGAATAATTCTAATAAATGTGATAAGCCTTGATTGATGTCTAATTAATAAACTGCATGATTTCTCTTAATTAAGTTAGCTTACCCTTCTTGCATGTGTTGTTTCTTTTTTTGTCTTTTCTCTTTTGCAATGATCGCCTACAATTGGTGTGAGCAGATAAAAGTGCAGGCGAAGACACACCCCTCTGGGATAGGAGTTGAATGGTGACGTGAGCGATCCAGCAGTAGTATATGTCCTATGTTTTGCTTATATGGTTGGGTGTTTTGTAAACCTTTCTCAATGTAGGTTGTGTTTATAGACAGTACATGTATGGTTATTTTTGGATGACTGTATTGATACTTTATACCAGCCTATTCCTATCATCTGCTTTAAATTATCATAATATAATGTTTTGTTTGATAGCGTAAAAACTATTAAAACAGGATGTTACACCCAACATAGAGTTCAAACCCAAACCATAGGCTAAGAGCCTTATGGTCAAACCGCGTGCAATACATAAGCATACATTTTACAGCCATGTGAATGCAACCACAATCTTTTAGATGAAAAACACGTAATATTTTGTGTGTATGTTTTGCACACACCCATTTGACATAATTGTAACATGTATAAAATGAGTAAAACATAATAAGAGAAAGTTGAATTGTGTTTTAAAATTTTTTAATAGTTCTCTACAAGATTTGACTGGTGTGTAATCAAATGATAAACTTATATTAATTAGACAACTTGACGAGATCCTCACAAACAAAGTTTGGAGACACTTCTCCTTGTTTAAGTTAGTGCAATGAATAACATGCAGTGTTAACAAGATAAGAGAAAAGGGTAACTTGGGATTTTTATTAGTAATGGCAATGCGGGACGAGTAAGGGGCCACAATGAATGTGATGATAGTTACGATAAGGCATTCGGTACCCAAGATAAGGATCATCTTTGAATATATCCTTTTACAAGCAAGATTTAAGCCTCGTTAACTTGAGTGTCAAATTGCATCGCTAAGTAGTAGTTTAAGGGAGTCCTACAAAGAAGAGGCAAAGGAATTAAGACTCTTGAGGCAACTCGGTTCCATACAAGAACAAAACTCTTTTGGATTGTTTGAGTTTGGACAGTTTGAGCTATCTTTTATTGGACTATTGGACTATTTTTGGACTACTTTCTATTGGACTATTACATTGTTTTTTATCTATGAGATGTGGTTGCTTTGCATCCTTAATATTCATGTCCAAGACTTGTTTTGTTGTGCTTGTAGAATATTACTCTCTTTCGATGGTCTTGATGAAATATTTTATCTTCAAATTAATTTGATCAATGCATGTGCAACTTTTGTATCCTTAAAATTATTTAAATGCTGGCAATTAACTTTTAAAATTATGATGTTCCAAAAATGCGGGTCAGCCTGCAGACCCATAACCAAAAGGAATGCAGAGCGAGTTACATATTTTAATATGTGTTTTTTCTATGAGACAGCTCAACTCAATTTATAATGTATAGGCCTAATGCAAGTCGAACATAAACAGACTAGACCGACCCGGATTCTCAACCTTACGATGGAGCAATGTGAGAATTTGAAAGATTTTCAGGATGTTGAAGAATTCTTTAAAGGTGCATGGAGAAGCCCCAAAGTATTTTAATGCAGTATTATTGAATAAATATTAAAAAGTTGCTACGTTATTAACTTTCTAGTAGCCGACGCAAAAATTCCAGGGCTTTTTCTTACTGCACCCCTCTGTTTTATTCTTCCTGCCTCCATAAAATTGTTAGACCCAACTTACCTATTTTAAAGAGGGATAATCTTGGGTTTATAGGTTTTATAGGGTTGCAGAAAAGAAAAGTGCAAGAAGAAATGCTCCTTTTTTTTAATCAGAGACATTTACCATGCTCACACTACAGAGCCCACACTTTAAAGCCCACTTTTATGTAGAAGAAACATGGATGTTTCTTTCTGCACCCCTATATCTTCCTCTGCAACCACAAGGGTATTTAAAATACTAAAATGTGCATCCACTCACTCATCCAATTTGGCTACAGGAAATTGCAACAGCAAAATTTACAATTACTGCAAACGTTGCCAATAATGAGGGATGTATGTCGATAGAGAGGTTTCCAAATTGTACAAATACGAAAAAAAGAAACAAAATATAAAGTAAAAGTTTTAATATTTTTGTGGTGAGAAAAAGGTAACGAAATGTCCAATAACCATTTGGTAATAATGCTTCTTTGTGTTTCCTTAACTTAAGACCAAAAAGTTTAGAAGATGTTTCACAATAGAGATGATTTTCCTCGTTTTTTATATTTATCTTCCCATCGCGTGCAACCTTTTTCTGTCTCTGACCTCTTTTTTCTTCCTTTTCGCCCCTGGTCAATCCAACTATCATATTTAATTATGTCCAATAAAAGGTGTAAGAAAACACTAAATTTGGCGAAGATTAATCCATTAAGAGGGAAAAGGTTTTAACCAATAAGGACACTACATTATTTTTTGTACCATACTTTAAGATAAATTATTTTGATTGTATCTTATTATCGAAAGCACCAGTGGTCTAGTGGTAGAATAGTACCCTGCCACGGTACAGACCCGGGTTCGATTCCTGGCTGGTGCAGTTTGAGCTGTGAAGAAACTGTGTTCGAAGTTATGGATGAGTCTATAACACTTCTGATCTTTCAGACGATTCGTGACGCATCTGAGCTCTGCCTCTTATTTTTTTATTTTATTTTTTGTTTCCTCCATTTTCAACTTTTCATTTTGCTTCATATGGTTATTCAGCTTACATTCTATTAAGTTTCACACCATGTTCTCTTCTAGTTTGTTTGTTTTTTTCTCTTCTTTTTGGTTCTTGCTCATAATAATCACCACATTATACTTCTGCAACAATATATTACCTCGATCACATTTTCTTAAACATAAACAAACTTCTATTCAGCTTTTCAGCTTTTGTTTTTAGTTTGTCCAAATAGTATAATATGATTTGCTTAATATTTAACTTTTCTTACAATTTGAAAACACTAGATTTTAATTTTTTTTATTTACATTGATCCTATCTATTATCTTTATGATTACATATGATGTATAATTATTCTTAATTTAAAACTAAGCGAAATTAAGTAAATATTTTATATTATAATTTAAAATTAAGTATCAATCAATTAAAATTAAGTTATATGTAACTATTTTATATGGGCCACTACTTTAGTGTTATAATATAATTTAATTTATTTGATTGAGTCATCTTTATAACAATTTTATCTTGACATTATAATATATCTATAGTGTTAATTATTTTTTCTAATATTTTACAAGATAATTTAAAGAATATAAGTAAGATATATGAAAAATAAATTAAAAAAGTACTTTTCTCAGTGGTAGAACACTTTAAATTGTGTAGACAACAAGACCTTGATTTCAATGGCGAACCTTAGTTGTGGTCAGGGGATTTTCATAATATTTATTTATACTTTTATTTTTCTTATATATATATATAATATAATATAATAACGTATTTTTTTTATTATTTAATATATTTTAATATATTTTAATTATTTTAATATACATTATTTATTAATATATAATAATATATTTTTATTGTTTTAAAATATGAGTATTAAAAATATTTTTTAGAAATAAAACTCAAATAACTATTAAATTTAAAAATTTGAAGAAATGTGAAAATATTTATAATGATTTTTTTACTTACTTGCTTATTTGAGAAAACTAGTTTAAAAGTTTAACTTGATTGTTTTATTGTTGATGTTATTAGTCATTTAAGTTTGAAAAATTCATCGATAATATTTGAATTATGTCAATTTTTGTTAATAATAGAAAATACATTTTACTTAAATTGAAATATTTTTTTTTTGCAATAATTTTTAAAAATAAGACTTCAAAATGAAACAGAAGATAATTTCATCCACACAATATGATTAATTATCTTATAAAAGAAATAACTTTAAATTATAGTTTTGATTTAATTATTAATGGATTCAAATAATATAAGAGAGAAAAAGAATAATTTATGTTTTAGTATATGCAATTTTTTAGAATAATAATTATATTAAAATATATATTCATTTTTATTGTATTAGTGAAATGATAAAAAAATATATAAATTTTGAGTATATTATGTTGGCAACCCCAAAATTTATGGTGAAGATCCGTCACTGCTTAGTTTAACAACTTGAAACATGTTTCGTTATTTGAATAATGTATTTTTTGAAAATTACATAAATCACTATTATAATCGGTATCAATTTGATTCATATATTGACATTTTAAATGTCATATTACCATTAATTTTACTTTATATTTGGTCTAATCATATTCACAACACTTGTATTTTATTATTATGAAATATTTTAAATGTTAATTATTTTATCTTAACATTTTGTAGGACAATTTGAGAAATGTGGGTGAAATTAGGAATGTCAAAATGGGTCAGGTAAGTTGGGCTGGCCCGCCAGCCTGTCAAAAAAAGGGCGGACCGGGTTGAAATTTTTAGCCCGTCAACCCGGTCCGCCTAGCTCGCTAGTTTAGCAGGCCAAAACGGACCAGCTCGCCAACCCGTTTTTTTATTTATTTTTAATTTCTTTATGTTTAAAATTAAAAATAATTAAAAAATAATACGTTTTTTATATTATATAAATAAATTTATTTATATATAAAATATATTTATAAACAAAAATTTATAAAAAATTAAAAAAAGTTAAAAAAAATAAAAAAAATAAAAAAAAGACAAGTCAGCCCGCGAACCGACCCGCCAGCCTATCCTAAGACAGGATGGGTTACAATATCCAGCCCGTTTATTGGTGATGGACCAGCTCGACCTGACCCATTTTTGGCAGGCCACAGGCGGGGCGGGCCAAAATGGCCCGGGCTGCCCCGTTTTGCCACCCCTAGGTGAAATGTATGGTAAAGAAATTTCAAAAGCATTTATACAGTTGGTTAAACATTTTGCATTGGTACTACGAACAAAGCTAAATCATTTTGCATTGCTGTTTTTATGAATATACTTGAAGGAATTAATATGAAAGAATTAATATCCAACTAATAACAAATATGAAATTTTGTAGCTTATGATTATTTTCATTTATATTTCTCCCATTTCAGATTCGTACATACACTTTTTCTTATGTAAAAGCTGATATATTTTTTTTGTTGCACTCAAACAAAATTATGTTAGAATCACTTTTCAACAAACTTATCCAAACAAAATCTGATTGTTATTATAATCGAATATTGAAATAATCTAATTTTGGCAGTTGTCTCAACATGCTCCAAACTTATATTCAGAGTATAGAGTTTTATTAAAATAATATGATAAGTTGATGTATTTTATGTGGTAACTGTTCCTCAATTCGGTGTTCATAGAACATTTATGGCTCTTTGAAATGGTTGTCTTTAATTTCATTATTTTTAGGGAATATTATTTTGAAGTTTGTGCAAGACTTGTTTATTATCAAGTTTATGAATGTCATATCCAATCGATATGCTAAATTTAATTTCTTCCTTATTTGTTTCAAGTTCTGACAGATTTATTAAAGTCACGTAAGCATGGAAAGAATAACATTAAATGCATGTCTATCTGAAGGTGAAATATCAAGAAATGAATATTTAGTTAGTATCGTAACTGACACAGTGTGGGAGAGAATTTAGTTCAGATAAAACTAATACTAATCATTGTTTAAAGTAGTATAAATAGGTGGTGAGGGAATGCAGGGGAAGAGAAGAAAAAAAAATAGAAAAGAAGAGTTGTGTGTGTGAGAAGAAAGAGAGAAGAAAGAAAGAGGAAAAAAAATTATATATCATTAAAGTCTCATACAACCTTGGTATAATTTTTCACAATAACTAAGGTAAGGGGATGAGACATCTATCATTTTATTTTATTTTTTTTATCTGTTCATAATTTTTTTTTTTATCTCTATAAGTGAGGTGTCCCTAACCTCATTCTAATTTATATTTAGTTCTCATTCCTATTTATTTATTTATTGATATTCATCTCTAGTTATGCACTGGTCCTATTTACTCAATTTATATTTACTCTCATTTACTTATTTATATTTATCTCCAGTTACATACTGATCATTTTTATTTATTTATATCTATTTTAATTATCCATTGATCCTATTTATTTATATAATTATATGGTTTAATATTGAAATAAAATTTATGATAAATAAAAATTTCATTATTGTAGTTGGAGGTATGACCTTGGGGATTTAAACGAGTTAGTATTACTCAAGATTAGAGATGGCAAATAAACCCGTCCCCGTGGGTATTGTCCGAACCCGTCCCCGTTTTGACGGGGAATCCCCGCATTGACTGGGTATGGGTATGGGTATGGGGAATCCCCGACTTTTTCAGTTGGGTATGGGGATGGGTATGGGGAT
>Ga0214542_1009227_pt1 | contig 15539 bp, 16 predicted proteins | sample CNSS1metaG_FD_160096 | JGI IMG/M metagenome (GOLD analysis project Ga0214542, IMG submission 160096) | Root nodule microbial communities from cowpea collected in UCLA plant growth center, Los Angeles, California, USA - CNSS1 | ecosystem: Host-associated > Plants > Roots > Nodule | place: USA... | reverse complement strand
AAAAACTTGTAAAAGTAACCGTTAATTTTTAAAAATTTAATAAATAATTAAATTATAAAGGGTAAAGTTGGAATTATGAAATGTGGACACAAAAGAGGGAATCCCCTTTATATATAGTTATAGATGAGTAGATCACTTTATTAGATTATGATGTGAACAATTTAACATTACTTAATAACGATACTTTTTTTCAATTGTTATAATTTAATTATAAATACTTTTACGCTTTAACTCAACAGTTTATACATTTACAGATAAACTAATTTTATAAACCAATTTTGAATGGAGTATTTGTTAAAAGATTAATAGTGTAAAATTTAAATGTTGATCACAAACTCACCAAAAAATTCTACCAACATTGGTCAACGATGAAATAGATTTTGTTCCCACTATGGTTAAAAGGGAGAAGAGTCAAATAAGAAATATGAATATGTGATTCTATTTAAAACGATGAAACATAAGCACAACAAATATGCTTCTATTCAATTTATATAAAATTTACTGGTATTTATTTATTCACTTAATTGATGCATTGATTATTCTAGGACATTATCAAAATACTTATAAACGTATTAAAATTATGAAAAAAGTATTTATAATTCTAGCTAATATTATTAATTGAATGCATGTCATATGTCATGAATTATACATACCTTTTGAAAAAGAAAAAAAAAATACTAATATAGGATAAAAAAACTAGTATATATATTTTTAAGATATTTATAAATAATATTTTATGATACAATAATTTATTACCATATTTTATTATATTTTTAAGATATTATAATATAATAATTAATTATATAATATCTCTAATATATAATAGTTAAATTCTAATATATAATAGTTGAATATGTACAAAATATGTTTTCTCTTGGAAGCTTATAGTTACAACATCTCATACTCATTCATACACTCAAAACTGTGAGACTAACTTTCTATATTTTCATACTTTGTATACTTATTATTATTATACAAATTTCCAGTAACAATTATCTAAAATATTTCATTACTTTTAAAATCTATCACTTATCGTCCTTTTTACCTGTGTTAATCACCCGTCCATATACCGGAAATGAACAAAATAGTGCGTGCAAATGTTATTATCAGATTTTGTTAACCCTTTCTTAAGACCAATTCAATCTACATGCTCTTATAGGCTAATGTGGGTTTTTTTTTTTTTCCAAAAATTTTTACTTAAGAACAAAAAGAAAATAAAAAATGTGGCTCAATAGTTCAAGAAACTCATCCAAAATTCTATTAGAAGAAACTAGTGTTTAAAAAGTATTTAAAGTACAAGAACTATAGGAAACAATTACAAAATCTAATAAAATTCTAATGCAAAAAATCTACAGGAATCAATACAAACAAATTTAAATATATAAAATATATATTCTAAACCTCTCTTTTTTTAGTCTTTTATCATGTTTCATCAATGATTTAACTTAAATTTTTATTACAAGAATTTTTTTAATTACTGATAAATTTTTATGAACGGAAATAAATTTGTTGGTAAGTCAAAATTTATCAACAAAATTTAGAATTTAAATTATCAATGGTAATTTTTGTTAATAAAACTCATCGCTTAAATATGTTAGTAAATTAGAACTTATATTATCAATAATAAAGAATATATTATTTGAACAAATAAAATATTCTGCTCAAAAAGCCTCTTTTACACAAGAAAGTATAAATAAAAAACACAACAATATAACTTTTATTCTCTTAATTACTAAGACTTTGCAATACAAGAGCAAGTTCAAAGTAAAACAATATCACGAACTTACAATATATTTTTGTTGTCGGTCATATTAATATAAATGAATTGTCCAAAATTTTCTCACAAGAAGCATAATGAAGAAAAAAGTATGTGTATAACCAGACTTTTTATTTAAAGAATGATTAAACCTATTTGTAGTAATTTATTAGATTTAGATAACATATATATCTACATTCAAACAAAACAATCCAAGGATTTTATGCATAAAACTGGACATAAACACCAATCAAATAATGAAAATCTAACTTTTGGAACTTTATGTGTAATTCAAATCCAAGCTTTTACTTCACCTAAGTTAAATACCTCTTGCACATCCTTCACAGATGACCTAAAAATGATATTATTCATGTGTCCAAATTGCTCAAACTATAATAATCCATATACACTTCCACAAATTGTTACTTTTATTGGTTAGCCCAAATAACCTAAATTGTTGAAAGTTTTTTTTTAATATATATATTATGATGTGTTGTGACAATTACTATCCATTTGTCACACATATTCCAAATTTTTCCTACTAATATATAATTAAAGAATAAGTGTTGAATTGTTTCCTCTCCCTTCCCACACATGACACATTCACAACTTATCCACTCCTCTTTTGGTTAGATATGGGTTGCAATTCTATTTAACAATACTTTCAAAGAAAAATATAAAGCCCTAGGTGATGCTTTGATATTTCAAAATTGTCCATATAGATATGTATCTTGCCCCTTAATTCATTTTCTAATTTTATTATACATTAATTTCATTGTTTAAATGTTAGTTTTACTATCTTTCCAAACCTACGACTTCCCTCCTCATATCTATTGTACTCTTGCTCAACTCATTCATTACATCAACTTGTGATTTCACCCATTCGAATGATTCTCTTTGCCATTCCAATTTCCATTCCCATGACTTATAGATGCAAAAATCCATTTCCCCTATTGTTACATCCTTGGAAAGAGAATTTGCATATAACCTTGATACTTTTCAAGAAGAGAGACCTCACTTAGCCACCTTTATTCCTAAAACAAAATCTTATTTTCTCTTTCCCTAACCAAGAAATGTTATTATCAAACCAATTTTCTCTTTGTCCTTTCCCACGTGCTTTCCTTAAGAAAATGGTAAAAGCACAATTTCTCGATTCAAATAACTTAGCACCTGAATTACAATTTCTCAATGCATGTTATTGGGTTTTCTGTTAGTGTCCTCAAGTTTATAAGATGCAGAGTGACGTTTAAATTATATAAAAGGAAGATTTAGGGAAAAAAAAATAAGAAAAGAAGATTGTGAGTAAATTATTTAATTGATGAATAATTTGTTCGCGAAATAACAACTCTAAAGACTGTGACAGTCGCACACACAAAACAAAAACACCTGATAATCGATACAAGTTTAAAACAATTCCAATCACAAAGAAGACATCATAAGTGTTATCATTTTGTAGCATCCAATGCTAGGATGGTGCTGAGGTTCATTGGTTTCATGTATCGTTTAGAACCCGACATAATCTGCTCCACGATGATTCTGTTAGCCTTTTCTGTTGGATGGAATGGATCCCAAAACGCATGCAAGTTTCTGTTTGGGCATAAGTTCGAGAGTGGTGTGCATAACCCAATCCCGTTGTACGGTCCTTGCCCACAACAAGCAATTCTTGATGTAGTAAAACCTGCCCAACAACAACATTATAGAATTTGACATGCATAGAACAATTAATATAAGAGTTTTTCTTGTATATATGTAGTAATAATCAAGTACCATATGCTGCAGGGTTATTTACGAAATCATTGTGCATCCGTGCTGTATTTGCAGCGATAAAAACGTCTTTGCCAATTTTCTTGTTGAGTCCTTGTATCATGTGTTGTAGTTGAGGGTTGTAGAGTGATGCAGCTCTTTGAAGTTCAGCAGAACATCCTCCATTGGTTCCACGCATGGCTAGTTCTGCTGGAACACAACCCATTGGTCCAGTTCCTGTCACGAGCACTCTTCGAGCTCCCAGATCATATAGCCTCTGCAATAATTTCCGACAAATTAATCTAACTTGCATAACATTGTGTGTCAATTGATATACATATACGAGAATGATTTGATTACCATCAAGAGTTTACGGTACTCCACAATGAGATATTTGACATAATCCTGTAGCGAAAACTCTCGAGACCTTGCAGAATAAGGTACCAAGTAGTAATTGTTCACGAAATCGTTGCCACCGACAGTGATGAGGACCAATGCTTGGTTCACAAGTTTCTTTGCTCGTCCTACTCCAATGAGAATGGACACTCGTTGCTGGTATTCTTCAAAGTAGTCCAACTGTCTATACATTCTGATTATGTTCAGCTGCAAAATTAATGCAGTGTTCAACAATTTATACAACAAATTTTACACTCATCGTACGTAACTCGACCATGATTACTATGCCAACAAGACAACAACAGACTTACAAACTGAGCTCCAGTGTCGTTAAGAATGCCTATTCCGGCGGAAGCGAAATTGGCTCCATTCAGAAGATTGTCACCTTTTAGCTGTGGACTCAAATATGGCAACACGGATTCACCACCCATTCCTTCACCTGATAATAATCAACAAAACATGTTACTAACCGAAGTGCATGCTTAAACAAAAACATTCAAAAGCTTCAACTATGATCTGAAACCATAAGCCAGCGATGACAAAACATACATTGTGCAATGATACTTAACTGATAAGATCAGGGATGTTGCGGCCATTGGAAAAACGACCAGTTGGTTTGCGAGATGGATAATCAATGCCATAAGGAGGAGAATCAGCTCGTGCAGTGGTGGCCAAGTAATTGTTGTTGCCACTGTCAACAAGTGAATCTCCAAACACAAAGAAAGCCCTTGGCTTAGCCTCAACACCTGGGACAATGACCCCAGATAAGAGAACCACACTAAAAAGTATCACCATGGTGCCAACAAAACCTAAGGGAACTGCCATTGGGTGAAAATAATCAACCTTTTTTTCTATGTTGATGTCGATATGCAGTGAGACTTGCATGAAGGCTTTTTATAGCCGTTAAAAATTTACTTCCAAACTGAAAAGTAAATAGAAATTAGAGATTTTTAGGTTTTGGGTTTTGCATGTCAACTTTTAGGTGGCATTTAAACTGAGATTGAATAATTGAATGATTGTATAGTTATAAAGGTGCATGAGGCATGTGATGAGATGAGAAGTGCAAAAGAGAGGAGCGAGGTGAATGGAGGAGATGCAAACAGAAGTTATTTCCGCCGCCCAAACCTCTGTATGGAGAATTAGAAAGAGACGAAAAAAGCGAAAAGTGAAAACAGGTATGTTTCCTTGGGTTGATGCATGCTTTTAATTTTCAACAACAGTATAATTGTTGTCACATAGGTGATGAATTATGGTGGCTACAGTCACGAGTGGAACTTGAGTTTTCAGCTAAGACTACTTGTTTTCAAAACGCCTTAGACCTTTTTGCCAGCTTGCAACTTTCCATGTTTAATGATCACTGAAAGCAATTTCTTTTTGGTTTTCGATTCGATTAGCTTCAACAACGAATTTTGCTCCTCTAAGTGGATTTCTAGTTGACTCTAAAGAACTTTTTTATAGCCACGTGACATGCTACTTTTTATGGAAGATGAAAAATACACTATTAAACTGTTTTAAGATTAAAAACAATAAAGAAAAATGTTTTTATCATAATATATTTAAATTATGACAACCGATATCAGTAGTTAGTAGTTAGTTGGAGATTACCGCACAACAACTATCTTAATTAATAGGCTACCCCATATCGATTATTGAGTTGTATAGTAGGCTTTTACTTCTTCCACCTCCACAATTTCTTCACGCGCCTCCCAAATTTTCAAAATAATCATTTTATCTGACTATCAAATTCTATGTTCTGAATTTTGGAACAACTTTTTCAGAAGTTTTGAAATAATATTTCCAAAACGAAATTTTCATAACAAAATTTCAAGAGTTTTTCGAAATAGGATTTTCGAAACAACCTTTCCTTATCCCGCAGAATGTCTTTTAAAATGAGTTTTCGAAATGAGATTTTCTCGTGATGATGAAAGCAACGGTAGGGACGGGGGCAAATGTAGTTTAGTCTTTTAAAATCAATGTGGAGATGCAGTTAATAATTGTGCGGGTGAATAAAGTAATACCTGTGTAGTAATGTTAGAATAAACATGATCTTTTCAATTAACTGATCCAACATAAACCATTAACTGTTAGGCCCAAGGCCCAAATGTTTTAGTGCCGACAATGTTGTAATTAAATTTTCAAATTATCTATATACATTTTCTTTTCCTTAAAGGAATTCTTTTATTGTATGTACATATTATTTTAAAATGTAAAATAACATTAATTATTTTCTTTTCAAAAACATCTTTCATTAACTGACACATTTTTATAAAAAAAATAAAGCCATAATTATTACTCCTCTAGTTTCTGTTTATAAAACTATTTGGGCTAATTTAAATTTTTAACAAAGTTGTTAAATTAAAGGATAAGAACTTTTTGAAATAAAAAAGGAAATAATGGATGCTTTTGTGCTCACTCTTAAAAAAGAAAATAGTTGTACCTATATTCTTGTAAGAAAAATTAATTTTAATCCCCTTATCCCTTGGATACAATATATTCTCACAGTTGTACTTGTTACTCAATGAATGGTAATTATAAATACCAGTAAAAACACATGCATGTGTTTACTAAAACATAATAAAATTTATAATAATACTTTTATTATTATAATCATAAAATTAAACAAAAATAATTTTTTATACATTAATTATAAAAAAAATTAGTTATTTTATAGATGATTTTTTAATTAAAATTTTCTAAAAAGTATAAAAAAAGTAGTCAAATTGAAAAAAAAAACCATTAAATTTAAAAAAATGTTAGTTGAAGGATAAAATTGGTAAAATAATTATTTTAATTTAAAAAAATATTTAAAAGAAAAAATTTGGAAGAAAAAATGTGGACAATAAAACAAGTATCTTTTTTAAAACATAGGTATAAATATATCTTTGAATTTATCCAAAAGATGAATTCACATTTTTAAGAGGATTAAAACATACTGAATTTAATTCACTTTTTATTGTTTTATTTTCTAAAAACTTTATTTAAATAATATAATTAAAACTTTTTGAAATTTTAATTACTATTAAATATAATCTCTCAATATTATCAACTAAAAATAATCTTCATTGACGTTCGGAAAAAAAAATCTTTAACTTGTATTCTAAAAACACAGTCATATTAACTTTAGTTGAGGTAACTTAATTACTAATACAAATTTTAAAATTACATAACTTATTTTATTTTACAAAAATAACTCCTACCAATATTCATAAAAAAAACATAGAATTAATAATGGTTTTTGTTAATGAATTTTAATACATTAATACAAAAATAAATCATGACAATATTGTCAGATATAACTTTAGTTGACTTTGATTTGAAATAAATCCTAGACATTAATAAAAAAATAAATGTTAAATTAACTATATGTTACAAATAAAGGAAAATAAATAAAAACCTAATGAAAGTTGAATCACTGTTAAATGAATAACTCTCCCGTTAAGATCCAAAACCAACGTTTCAACTGAAATATAGTAAGGGTGGAAAAAAAAATCCAATTTTTATCGTTCAATCCATTCTTCTATGATCCAATCCATTTAATATTCATTTTATAAAAAATCCAATTCATTTAAAATCCATTTTATTAGATCTGGATATCAATTTAATCTACATTTTATATATTTTATGAATTGAATATCCATTCTCGAAATCTAGATTTTCAAAATGGATAATCCAAAATATTCAATCCAAATTTTCACTTTATATTTTTTGTTAGGTTAGGCTAAAGGTTGAGACGGACTAGCCCAAATTTAGTCGTATTTGATTGAGTTGGCGTGACCCTATACAAAATTTGGCCGAATTAGCCTAAATTCTGTCAAGTCGGTTCCGATCGAGATTTGACTCAGTTGGTCGTGGACAAAATTTGGAAGTATTCCGCCAAATCTGTCAAATTCTTTGGTATCAGTCCTATGGACACAAAATTTGGATCCACATCCATTATTTGGATCCAAAATGGATGTGGATTAGATTTTCGATAGGGGTGACACCATAGAATTTAGCAGATTTTTTGTCCAAACCAACGAGGTCAAATTTCAGCATGGGAAGAACTTGGATGACTTTCGAATGAATTTCGGTCGGAGACGACGTGACCAAATTTGGGCTAAGGTCGACTCGACAAAATTTCAGTCGAGATCGACTTGACTGGATTCGACTGAATTTCGATCAGGACCGATTTTGTCTAATATGACCAAATTTTGGCCAGAGCCGACTTGGCCAAATATGGCCACATTTGGGTCAGGTCCTGATCAGTCAAATTTTGGTCAGGGTTGACTCCACTAAATTCGTCGGCCGGGACCGACTTGACCGAATATGGCCAATTTTTTATCACAGCCGACTAAGTTGAATATAGTCAAATATCGTTCGGGACTTAGTCGACCGAATACGACTAAATTTGGGCAAGTGCCGACTTGACCAAATTTTGGTCATGACCAACTTGACTGAATTTGGCCCAATTTAGGTTAGGACCGACTCGCCTAAATATGACCAAATTTCGGCCGCGATCGACTCTGCCAAATACAACCAAATTCAGGCCAGGACCAACTCGGTTAAATTTTGGTCGAGGCCAACACGACCGAATTTTGACCGGAGCCGACTCGACTAAATTCAGTTGAATTTCGGTCGTGGATTAGATCATAAAATGGATATCTATATCCAATAAAATGGATTTTAAATGGATTGAATTTTTAATAAAATAGATATTAAATGGATTAGATCATAGAAAAAATAGATTGGATTATAAAAAATGGATTTTTTGCCTACCCTTTATTAGAATTTTGTGACACATCTCTTCGCATATTGAATGTCAGAACAAAAAACTAATAAAAAAATGTTGTCTGCCAACATCTAAACACTTTTCTAAAATCATCCATGTAATGATATCAGACATCTGGAAAATCTTCAAGTTATTGTTGTTGCATAAAGTTAGCTTTCCTATTTCCGGTAAAATAATGTCCTTTCTCTTCTTTCGATCAATAAAAAACTTGAAGAAGGATAAACAACAAAGAAGAGCCTTAGCTATATTGCAACCAGTAAACCTAAGCACCATTATTTTATAAAAGAATCAAGTATTTAAGTGTCATAATGTGAGACGTGCGACGTGGGACGTGGAAGGTGAGACGTGGACGGGATACGTGGGATGTGGAACGTGCGACAAGAGACGTGACATGTGAGACGTAGGACGTGCGACGTAGAACGTGAGACGTAGAATGTTAGACATAAGACGTGAGACGTGAGACGGCGTGGGACGTGAGACATCAAACGTGAGACGTAAGATGTGAGATGTGGGACATGGGACCTGCGACGTAAGACATGAGATGTGAGATGTGCGACGTGAGACGTGACAGGTGAGACGTGGGACATGGGATGTGAGACATGGAACATGAGACGTGAGACGTGGGACGTGGGACATATGACGTGAGAGGTGAGAGGTGAGACGTGGAACGTAAAACGTGAGACGTGAGACGTGAGACGACGTGGAACGTGGGACGTGAGACGACGTGGAACGTGGGACGTGAGACATGAAACGTTAAACGTAAGACGTGAGACATAAGACGAGAGACGTGAGACGTGAGAGGTGACACGTGAGAGGTGAGACGTGAGACGTGGGACGTGAGACGTGAGACGTGAGACGTGAGACGTGAGACGTGAGACGTGGGACATGAGACGTGGGACGTGGGACGTAAGACATGAGACGTGAGACGTGTGACGTGGGACGTGTGACGTGGGACGTGAGACGTGGAACGTGAAATGTGGAACGTGGGACGTGAAACGTGGAACGTGGGACGTGAGACGTGAGACGTCAGACGTGAGACGTAAGACGTGAGACGTGGAACGTGAGACGTGAGACGTGAGACGTGAGACGTGGGAGTGAGAGACTTGAGACGTGAGAGACGTGCGACGTGAGACGTGCGACGTGCGACGTGAGACGTCCGTAAACACTAAACCTTAACATTTATATTCATAAACTTTAAAGCATACAATTTAATTAAAAATTTTAGAAGTTTAATTAAAGAATTGTTAATGTATCCATAAATTTGTACTAACGAATTTAAATTATACTCTTGTAAAAAATGTATTAAAAAAAGATTAAGTACATATAAAATTGAAAGAATAAAAATATGAGGGTAAAAGTAATAATTAATGTTTATTTAACACATAAAAATAAAAATTATGAGGATAACAACAATAATTTATATTTATTGAACTCTTAAATGAGCGGAAGGAAGCAGAGGATGATCTGGAAAGTTAAACTAAGGATGGGCAAAATATCTAATTTTCATGATTCAATCCATTTTTGCTATGATCCAATCCATTTAATATTCATTTTATTAAAAATTCAATCCATTTTATTGGATTTGGATATCAATCTGATCTACATTTTATATATTTTATGGATTGTATATCCATACTCTAAATCTAGATTTTCAAAATGGATAATCCAAAATATCCAATCCAAATTTTCAGTTTATATTTTTGGTTAGGTTAGGCTAAAGATTGAGACAGACTAGCCCAAATTTAGTCGTATTTGATTGAGTTGGCGTGACCCTATAAAAAATTTGGCTGAATTAGGCCAAATTCTGTCAAGTCGGTCCCGATCGAAATTTGGCTCAGCTGGTCCTGGACAAAATTTTGAAGTATTCGGTTGAGTTCACCCCGACCCAAATTTGACTGCATTGGGCTGAGTCGACCTAAACAAAATTTGACTGTATTCGGCCGAGATACCCGCGACCAAAATTTGGTTGTATTTAGCCTAGTTGGCTCCAGTCAAAATTTGGTCGAGTCGACACTAGCCCAAATTTAGCCGTATTCGGTCGAGTTCAGTTAATTTGAATTTATTTTATGAAAAATGGATCTTGGATTTTGAACTTGATTCAAATATTTATATCTGGATTTAAACTTGATCTAAATATTTGGATCTGGATTTTTAAAAAATCCAATATACTTTTTTTGAACTGGATCGAAAATCTAATCCAATTATTTGGATCCAAAATGGATGTGGATTGGATCATTAACAATCCAATCCATGATCACCCATAAAATATAGCACAAAAAAAAACATAGATGTATAAAAACATATATTAAAAAAACTTTTCTATTGTGTATTCAGAGCTGTCAAAATGGATTAGAAACCGCGAACCAACCCGACACACCACGGGTTTAGACCGGGTTGGGTTATTTTTTTTTTACAAATTTCAATACAAGTTGATTTTTAACCTGGCTTACCTAGAATCCGGCTCACCCAAGTTGAACCTGTGGTGAGCCAAGTTGGTTCACCAACCCGCAAATAAATGGTCATATAAATGTTTTTGTTAAGTTAGACTCTGCATTTGAGTCAGATTAAGTTATTTTTTCTAGCCAACACACATAAAATTTGTATTTGTGTAATTTTGGTTTGTATTTGGATTGTATTAAAGTTTATTTAGATTTTAATTAAAATTATAATTTTGTTTTGACCGAAAAAAAAATTGTATTTTATTAATTAAATAAGCCCATAAATCAACTTTTTAACTCACTAACCTATGATAAGCTGGGTTGTGTTCTAAATTTTTTTATCTCACTAATAGGTAAACGAGGTTTGATTAACTCATAAAATAATCAATCCGTAATAGGTTTCACCCATTATCCGATTTAACAACTCTGTGGATTATTGTATAAAAAATCAATGTGATAGTTATTTCCCCGTGTAAGTAGGAAATGTTAATTCATAACACACAAAATAAATAAGTTTTCGCGGTGTGAAATATTTGGTAAAGTTTTTTTCGTCAGTTTTTTTTTTCAAAAATAATATTTTATTCGGGTTAATATTGAGCAATGGAAACATGTTTTTGTCCAAGTTATATTTAACCAGAAAGCAAAATCATAATATCTTCAACAATAAACTTGAGGGGTATTAATATCGAGAAAGACGTTACAACTTACAAGATAAGAAGAGGAGCGGTGAGGTTGGAGATATTAACCACATTGAGATTTTAAAAAAGTATATAAAAACAAATTGAGTAAAAAGTAAATTAAGTGAACATGTTGGATTATTGTTATAAATATAATACCATAAAGATGTTTTAAGTTAGTTCTCAAACATTTTTTAATAAAAATTAAATTCATAAAAATAACTTCTATTTTCTTTATTTATCTTTTGATTTCAATTAGGTGATTACATGATATGATTAAAATGTAATTTATATTTTTGTTTACAAAATATATTTTAACAATAGCGTACAAAATAAATTGTATTTTAATAATAACATATAAGAGTTTAAAAGTAAATTTGAGTGATAGCTTCTGACATTGTTTTTAATTACACTAATATTTATAGTTTTCTTTCTAATTATGCACAATCTTTTTCTTTTTAAAACATTATATTACATACGTGATTAGGAAGACCAATGAAAAAAAAATCAAAGGCTGTATGTACTGATTACAATTTGAAAAAAGTTTAGAAGGTGCCATTATATTTTTCTTAAGAATCTATTCCAAAATAAAAATTAATACAAAATATAGATACTACTTTCAAAAAAATAATTTTAATTTATTTTTAAATGGTAACTTAAAATCTCATATACTTTTAGAATCACGTACACCATTTTAAAAAAAGAAAACAAATTAAGAGAAAGTCATACTTAATAATTAAGAAAAAAAATGAAGCGCATGTGATGCCCATGATATTTGATAAGTTTGTAATACTTTGTATTTGGTTGAATTTAATTAGGGTGGATAGATTAATTTTTTAATTAAATTTGAAAAAATAGCTCAACTTATTAATGAATAACTGATCTAGATTTCATGTTTAATAATATGTACGTCTTTGGTGTACAAGCGTTTTAATTTTCAAGCTACCGTATAAGTCAAATTTTATAGCTCGTTTATATAATATATATATATATATATATATATATATATATATATATATATATATATATATATATATATATAATTATGATATACTGTTTTCTTTCTTTCTTTTTACAACTGATTCCATTTTTTGTACCGAATTTTTTTTGAATTTTATTGTTTACTTTGTATTTTAAATAAATATAGGTATGGAAAGATAAATTTGTCAAATCATGTGCCCATGATAACTCATTATCAAAAATATATTCATCCCTAATTGTATTCATAAATGTAAACTTCATTTGTTGTTCATCTAAATACATAATACAACGTGGTGTTAATATAAAATTAGATACATGGTCAACTTTTGGAAAGATTACAAAGTAATTTAAAGTATTCAGAAAAAAAACGATTGAATTTGAAATATTCGTTAAAGAAAAGCCAATAAAAAATTAATTGTAGCAAATAATGTTTTTTAAGATTTAATGTTAATAAACAAATATTAAGAAGTAAAATTTAGGTGGATTATTAAGAAATCAAATTTAGACATTGTGGGGGCAATAGAAAGACTAAAATGTTGTAAGCAATTGACCTTAAAATATAAAATTCCACCTAAACAAGATTGGCTTAATTTGTTGAGTTAGCATTTTGTCTCGTTCTCGGTTAGGTGCCATTTATAGGTGGACTGGTATATATCATTTCATGTCCAGTTCTAATAAGCGGAGAGCAAGGTAAAAGAAAAGAAAAATATTTTTGATAATTTATTTGATGACTTAACGATCGATTCTTTTAAAAAAATAATAATATATTAATTAATGATTCATACTAAATTAAGAAAAAAAATAAAAATAAAAAGTAATGAATGAAATTATTGAATGACAGACAAAGACGACGGAAAAGGTTCAGATATAAACGATTTCTAAACTCAAACACAAGATTAAAACCATCGGCCAGATTCGCAAGAAAATATTGTATGAGAGACAAAGACGACGGAAAAGAAGGAATTATTGAAGATTAAAATTCACTCAATTATTGTGCGGTGTTTCTTTTCTACTTCCCAAGAGAAGGGCACAACATTACGAAATACTATTCACTGACACTCTATAACTTAATTGTAGATGCACCAAATTTCAATACATTTATCACAAACTATAAAAGGTAAACATTTTGCAAGACAGAAAAGATGAACGAGATTAATCCTTTAACTCCATGATGATGGATGTTCTAGTTCTTCTTGGAATCCATAGCCAAAATGGTGCTGAGATTCATTGGATACATATAATCTGAGGTTCCTGACAGTATCTGTTGGACGATAAACCCATTGGCCCTTTCTGATGGATGGAAAGGATCCCAAAACGCATAAACGCTACGATCAGGACACAAGTTCGATGCCACAGTGCATAATCCAATACCATTGAACCGTCCTTGACCGCAACATGCTACTTTTGATGTTACAAATCCTGCATGTTCATCCACCACTTTTCATATAACTTCTCATCTAAATCAACTTTTTTTAACTCTATGCAGCAAAGTAGGGTTAACAAAGAAAGAAAAAAAGGAAAAGGAAAGGGAAACTATTCTCCCCCACGTATGATTATGCATGGGACCAACCTTTATTAATGCCATCTACCTATATAACTTTATCCCCATTAAATACTCCCCTTGGTGTACGTGAGTTACGTGACTTTTTCAAAATACAAGTGATAAAATAATAGATGAGCTTTAACTAAACATTGCTACACATATATATATTTATTGTACATTTCACGTATTAATTTTAAGAAATTATGTGTTTCTTTCAAACAATCTGGCAGAAGTTTATTGCATATACCTACTCTACTCCATGGTTCATTAATGCATAAGCGTAATTAGTAGCATATTTACCATAGCGTTGAGGGTTACTGATGAAGTCAACGTGCATCTGTTGCGTGTTGACAGCAACAAAGACATCAGAACCAATTTCGCTGTTGAGTTCTCTGATTATCTGAACAAGTTGAGGGTTGAACAAGGACGCCGCACGCTGTAATTCAGCGGAGCATTCACCGTTTACGCTTCTCTGGGCCAATTCCGCCGGCACACAACCCAAAGGACCAGTTCCTGTCACCAACACCCTACGTGCTCCAATCTCGAATAGCCTCTGAAATATATATATATAACACCAAACATGTTCACTGATGTTGTTTTTATTATCATAATGAACCTTAATTACTTCAAACATGTACTGATAATACGTGTTTATTGTTTCATGTTGTTGACCATTGTGAGTAGAAAGACCTAGTAGCTACTAAAGAAAATTGATTTGCGTACCCTGAGAACTTTCTTATACTCAGAGATAATATACTTGACATAGTCCGGTAAATTGTATTGGCGTGATCTTGCGGAGTAAGGCACCAAGTAATAGTTATTGACGAAGTCATTGCCTCCAAGAGTGATGAGGACTAACGCTTGTTCTATTAAGCTTTGAGTCTGTTCAGGTCCTATAAGAGCACTCACCCTCTGCTGGTATTCCTCCCAGTACTGCAACTGTCTGAATATTCTGATTATGTTTACCTGAAAATTCAATACTGTAAATAATCTATCTGTATACACGTACCACTATATAGTCAATGCTTCCTTCGTTTTTTGTACATAAATAAGAATATCTGTATGTTTGAAAAATTGGACACTTTGAGCATGGATTTTCAACGCAGAAGAAGCAAGTGATGTGACTTACAAACTGGATTCCAGTGTCATTGAGAATTCCAATTCCAGCAGAAGCAAAGTTGGCACCGACAAGCAATCTTTCCCCGTTGAGCTCGGGATCTAAATATGGCAATGTGGA
>Ga0214542_1009223_pt1 | contig 15547 bp, 18 predicted proteins | sample CNSS1metaG_FD_160096 | JGI IMG/M metagenome (GOLD analysis project Ga0214542, IMG submission 160096) | Root nodule microbial communities from cowpea collected in UCLA plant growth center, Los Angeles, California, USA - CNSS1 | ecosystem: Host-associated > Plants > Roots > Nodule | place: USA... | reverse complement strand
ATATATATATATATATATATATATATTCAATGTCATTATATATAGCATTTTGTTTATTGTGGTGTAGTAAAGTGTATCGTGTATGGTCACAAACCAAAGAGTGCTGCAAGAATTTATGGAATAAAAAAAAACACGTTCTTTTTCCTCCATTAATTTATGGGGAGAATTATATTAATATAATTGGAGTTTAATTAAAATATCATGCTCCAAATAAATAATTTGCTATTCTATATATAATCTCTATTAATTAATATGATAATAAACCCATAACAAACTATATTAATCTATATAATTGGTATGACCCATATTTATATTAATCTCCACGGCCCACAATAATTAGATGCATGTTCATAGGATGTGATGTGATATATTTTTTGACAGCAATTATGATTTGACATATTAAATGTTTTAAATGACTATTTTTTTTTCAAAAAAAAAAATTAACAGGAGTTGTACTTTCTCTATGTGTTTTATATTTTAAGTTTTATGAATTTCGATGATGGAAATTTAAGAAGATTTAAAATGATATGCATAAAAACTAAAAAAAAAAAACTAAAATTATATATATTTGGTAATTTAATCGTAATTTTTAAGGTAAATGGTGTGTAAGGGTAAAATGAATTTGTTTAGAAAAATTAAAATGCATAAAAAGTCTTTTTTTTTTTCAATGTGTTTGATGCGTTTATTAATATTGGTTAGACTTAATTAAGTTTAAACATTTTATTAATTTAAGTATGTTTAAATAAATTTCAATTGAAAATTGGTATTTTATTGAGTAATGCATTTTTTATTTTTTATTTCTAAATATCTTGATTTATTTAGTTATTAGTGAAATTCTGTGACTGTTATCTTTTAATTCATTAATCACGCAACACTAACAACAAAATCAAAAATTAAAATATTTGAAAGAAAGTAAAAAATATTTTATATATTTACTAAAATAAATTTCTTTAACAAAAACTCAACCATTAATTTTCTAAAATGATCTCAACATATGAAAGTTTAACCAAAACCAATTCACATTAGGTATGACTGCATTGTACCTTACTCAGATACCTTTAATTAGGTCACATTTTTGTTTTTTTTATGAATAAAGAACACAGTTAAAAAAAGAATCAACAATTATTATACAGAACAGAAACACCAATAGCAATCAACATCACAATAAATGCAGCAACAATAATGGTACAGAAAGTGAGGGAGGAAGAAAGAATTGATATTTATTCTATTGTTGAGTGAATGTTGTTGTAGATGATGGTAGTAGTTAAGAATGGTTGGTTGATTTGTGCAGAGGAGATGGAGAAAGTGAAGGAAATTGAGAAAAGTGCAGAGGGAAAGTTGGAAGCAATAATGGCAAAGCTAACTGACATTGATGGGTTGGAGAAAGCATTTCAGGGCTGTCGTGGAGTTTTTCACACCTCTGCATTCACAGATCCTGCAGGTCTTTCTGGATACACAGTAAGAACACTTTTTTCTCCAGTAATTAGGGTTTTAAATTTATTACTCTAGATTAATTAAATTTTTATTCTGTAAACTGGTGTTTTTACTGTGTGTAATTTTAGTGTCTGTGTCTGTTACTTTGTTCATGTGATTTCAGTTTTTCCATTTTTGAAAAATCTGCAATTTGATTGATTAATTTTTTGTTTACCCTTCTAACTGTGACACCTCACCTACTTACCTGGAATGTCCAAAAACCTGTCTCATTGACAAATAATTGCTCTTTGGGAAAAACCCTTTTACTTAGGTGGCATCATGAACACCAATCAATGGATGAACAACTTATTGTACAATAAAAAGTGTTACAGAAGTTCATCTGCATGATTGAACAAATGTTCATTTCACAACACTTTGTTAGTTAGAAAGATAAAAAAGTTTTCATACTTTTTTTATCCCTAATCTGGCTTAAACAGATTTGAAATGACATTAAGCAACATTTAGAAAAGTTTCTGAAATCACAATGAGCTACATTCATGTAAACACCATTAAGGAACTGTTGTTAACAATACCTGGAATAAAAATTACTGTATAATGTCTGAGCAATTGTTTTTGTCTGGTTTCTAGAAATCCATGGCTGAGATTGAAGTTAGAGTTGCTGAGAATGTGATGGAAGCATGTGCAAGAACACCTTCAATAAAGAGATGTGTGTTCACTTCCTCACTAGCAGCTTGTGTGTGGCAAGACACTGCACAACCAGACCTCACCCCAGTTATTAATCATGGCTCTTGGAGCAGTGAATCATTCTGCATAGAAAAGAAGGTAAACTCTGCACAATGATATCTTCTTATTTTTTTTTTTACCATCTAACATGTTTATGTAAGTGAAAAATCATCATTAATGACCCTGCTTTGTGCTTTGAATTTGTATGGCAGCTCTGGTATGCACTGGGGAAGATGAGAGCAGAGAAAGCTGCTTGGAGAATAGCCAATGAGAAGGGTTTGAAACTCACTACCATTTGCCCTGCTCTAATTACAGGTCCTCAATTTTGTCACAGGAATCCAACAGCAACAATTGCTTACCTCAAAGGTGCTACTATTGACCAAAACAAGTGGTCCAATTTCTTGTACCATTTGCTGTCAAGTTTCTGAGTTTAATCAAACTTACCTTAACTAATATTATGATAACTCATATCTCATTTTTCATGTAAAGTGTATATTACCTTCAGATGTTAGGATCTAAGTTATATATCGTTAGGTTCATAAAAATAATACATTTTGAAAATTCTTACGATAATTACATCACTTAGGATAAGTTAGAGTATGAGTATACTTGAAGTTAAAAAGTATCTGAGAATAGTCTATATGTTGAACAAATTTTCAAATAATATTATTCTTTGGTTATCATTAGACAATGGTCATGATTTTTTTCTGGTTTTGGGTTTCCACATTTATTTCTATATTAACAATCTTCAGATTTTTATTGATTTGAAGATGGAATCAAGCATAATGGAATCTAAAACCTTTAAATTTCTGATGTAGGTGGTCAAGAAATGTATTCTCTTGGTCTGCTAGCAACTGTGGATGTGACAAAACTGGCAGAAGCTCATGCAAGTGTGTTGAAGGCAATGAACAACAATGCTTCTGGTAGATACATTTGCTTTGATAAAGTAATAGATTCACAAAGTGGGGCAGAGAATTTGGCCAAGGAGATTGGAATGCCTAAGGAAAAGATATGTGGAGAAGCATCAAACACTTCTGTACGAAGATTTGAACTGTCTAATGAGAAGTTATGCAGACTCATGTCAAGGCCACTCAGGTGTTACAGTGAATATCAGATGAAATAATGTTATGTTTTCTGGAAAAGTTGGTTTATTTATTTATTTATTTATGGTTTGCCTTAGGCATAATTAGATGAGAAAAATAGATGAGGCATGTTATATAGTGTATTCAGTGATTAGTAATGTTTGTATTCATTTATGGTTTAATTATAATATATAATTCTATTCAACTGTATTACCAAATCAGGCAATTTTTCTGTCTTCTGAACTTGGCCACCACTGCATTTTTAATAATAAATAGTAACATTTGAATCAGTTAGTATTAGTTTTCAATCTGAAGTAACTGAAATTTTCTTCATACTAGAAACTAAAATCAACATGCAGAGGTAGGTTTGAAGTATCAACTAAAAATTTTAGCATGTTAGAAGTGAAAGGTTGCAACAATTCAAATTGTTAGCAGTTTCAACAATGTGACAGTTGGTAGGTCCTATGTTGCACCAGAAAAGAAAAATGATGGATTATGAAGTTCAAAATTTGGTAGGTCCTATGTTGGTAGTGCCTTAAACTGTGATTTGTTAATACTTTAGTTTCTAAGGATAATGAGATAAAAAAAAATAAAAAAAAAATGGATGAAACAAATTACAATTTTATAAATTCTTTGGAGAAATTGTTGTTCAATCTTTGAATAAAGAGACAATAAATCATAATTAAAAAAATAAAATTGTTACTTACTTGTTTAACTATTATTTTAGGGTGTCCAACACAAGAAATTCTAGTTCAGAAAACTATTTGCAGATCAATCTAGAGAGAATAAAATCTTGCCATTTTATTGTTTTGACTTTTTGGTGAGCGTAATTCATTTAAAAAATAAAATAAAGTAAGAAATTGAGATGAAGGAGAAAAAGTAAGATTGGAAAAGAAACAAAAGATACACCAAAGTGACTACTTAACATAACTACTAACAACTTTTGTCTTCATTCCAACTAACATATTGAATCATGTCTTAAAAAGAAAACATTCTTGGTCTTAAATTATTTGATTAATGTTGTCAAATGTTCCTTTAGATTAGCCTCAACATATTAATAAATTGTATATTTCAACTTCAAATTCTAAACTTTGATTCTCTTGTGGTGGTTATTATAAATGTGTATTAGAAATTAGGACATTCTTCGTGGAAAATACTTAAAAGCAAAGTTAATATGGTATGTGTTTCAAAAACGAGATTAATTTTAAAATATTGATATAATAATTTATAATATTTAAGACATGTTTAATAATTAGTTCAAAGAACTATTAAATGAAAGAGAAAAAAATAGTTAAATTAAAATAACCTTTAAATTAATCTATAATTTACAATTAATTCCATTAGTAATTTCAAGGTAAGAGAAGAGGTTGCGAAAAATACATTTTCCACAGTTTCAAATTTTTGAAAATTTATATTATATATAATTAATTGATTAGTCAACCAACACTGTAAGGCCCAGTTTTTCTGTTGCCTTAATTTTCAAGGGCTGCCCCAATCTAATGGACTCGAGAGTTGGCCCAAAACGAAATCAGACCTAATGTGTCTTTATCCTAACGTTTTGCTTACTTTCATAAAAACAGATCTCTCATCTTGAGCTGCTGTCGTCCTCTGCTAGGGTTTACTCCCAACCCAGAACCAGTGAGCTCTGTTGCGTCTTCTAGCCTCGTGTAAGTGTTCTACACCTCATATCTCGTTTTTCCGCTCATATGTGTGTACTTCTAGTTGGGGCTTTGTCGTAGACTTACGTCAATACTCTCTCGTCTGTTCTTTTCCAGCTTGGTAAATTTGTCCCTGGAGCTTTCGCGTTCCGCTGTTGGAAACACACCCTTCTCTTAGTCCTTTCCAGGTACAGGGAAGTTAGGACTTGCTGTTTTATTGCGTTTTCTTATATGCTTGGTCTTATCTCGTGAGTTGAATGTTGGGTTGCCATTACAAATTATTTGGGAGCTGTGAAAAAAATGCTTTAGGTCAGATTGGATGTATGTGCGAGCGCAAACAGTGGCGGGTCCTGGTTTTCTCGCCCAAGCGAGTGTGTCTCGCCTAGGTGAGATCACAAGCAACTCGCACAGGCTGCTTGCGCGAGCTGTCGCTCAAGCGACGAGCTCCTGTTTTGAGCGAGAGCGCATCTCGCTCAGGCGAGGAGGTCTCGCTTAAGCGAGAGGGCGCAACAGTGCCACTGTTCCTGATTCAAGCCTTCGCCGAGGCGAAGGGTGCTCGCCTGAGCGAGACTCTTCTGCCTGAGCGAAGGGCTGAGCGAGGGGTATGTTTGTTGATTGTTTTCTTTGTTCTTGGATATTGAATACATGTATGGACTGATTATGCCTTTTAAGTATAATTGAGTGACTTTGTATGAATAAGATAGATGATGAATGGTGATTCATGAGTTTTAACATGATATGAGCATGATGTTTGAATGGGATGATTCAATGAATTAAAATGATGAGTTTGGTATGGATTTGACATGAGACATGAGTGAAGGTTGGCTAATGAATATGGCATGGGGTCGGTATGAAATACACTTGTTCGTCCGTGGTTTGGGAAGAATGAATGGAATGGATTCAACATGGAATACAAATGAGGATGGATTGTAAAGGTTGGCATGAAATATATACATATGCACGTTAAATATTACTTGTTTGATTATGATTGGTCCTTGGTCAGTGCGTAATTCCATGAAATCTCTAGGTGAGGTTTCAGGGTCGCGCTTCAGTGGTCGGGACGTAATTCCATGGCCCCTGTTAGTGGGTGTCCATGGTGGTGCCCCATCTATATGGTCTAGTAAGGATTCAAGGTAAGGTTGCATCTTGACACTCTAAGGAGTCAGTTAGTCTCACCTAGAGCGGACTGACTCCTGTGGTGAGAGTAGCAGGAGGCCTGAAACTCATTAAGGGCTAACCTTGTGTGTGAGAGAATTGATTCATTGTAACACTTGTAATACATAGCTCGGGAGTGAGCAGATGTATCCACCACAAGTGCAAGCATCCGCTGAATCCGACCAGATTATATGTATCCGGATGAGTCGAGTCAGAGTCTAAAGTATTGCTTGAGAAAGTCATAACATGCTTGGATGGTATATGAAATGCTTGGATTGTGTAATGCGTGTGAACAATTGACGAATTGTTTTACTCTAGCTTACCATGTTGCTTGTTTGATTGTCTTGTATGTGGTTGTTCTCTTTTGCGATGATCATCATTCTATTGATGTGAGTAGAGGCGAGAGGTTCTCGCGGTCAACAGAGAAATGGTGACTCCGCTGCATAGCCCACCTGGGCTGGATCCTGTTTGGTGGACTTTCTTTTAGGGCCACAACCCATGTAGTATCTGTTCTTTAAATTCCCTATTGGATTACTGTAGAATAATTGTATCTGGTTTAGTTTGACTCTGTTACGTTCTTTTTTGTTATTGTTTGGAGTTACTTTTGAACTCCGAGACTGCGCTACGATATGATTCTAGTGTGACGCTTCCTTTAATTACGTTATTAATTAAATGGGGTGTTACATTTATCGTATCAGAGCGGTCATTCCTTAGGTCTGTGGACTTGGATGTCCGCTTAGCTTTCTCTATGTCTTCTGAGTGTTCTTAGTTGGATTTCTATCTTATCAAACCTAACCAAGTGATTTCCTGTGTGCCAGTGAACAATGACACCATCTCGTAGGACTCCGCAATCCTCCTAGGGCGATGCACCTGATATCGCGAGAGCTATAGAAGCAACGGTGGCTGCTATGACGCAGCAAAGCACGACGATGATGCAACAGCACGAGGCATCAATGCAGTGACAGACAGCGTCGCTTGAGCAACAGCAGGTGGTGATGCAGTAGATGGAGGCTGTTAGGGTAGCTGCGGAGGAAGCCCACAAGCAACATATGGAGGCCCTCCGGCAGCTGGAGGAGACCAGGACAGGCACCTGCTTACGGCCCCGAGCCACGACCTATGGTCAGGGAGTGGAGCTTGGAGGACTTTCTGAAGCACCACCCAGTGAACTTTAATGGGAAGGCTAGCCCTGATGCAGCAGACCAGTGGCTGAAGGATTTGGAGAGGACCTTTGATGCAAAAACGTGCCCAGCGGAGAACATGTTGGCTTTCACAATATACATGCTCACCGGAGAGGCTGAGCACTGGTGGAAAAATCCATCATGGAGGAGAGACGCGAGCCGGTGACGTGGGAGGCCTTTAGGGGGAAATTCCTCTCGAAATATTTCCCAGACAGCGTTCGGTATGCCAAGGAGGTGGAATTCCTCCAACTGACCCAGGGAGGGAAGACTGTGACGGACTATGCTGAGAAGTTCAAGCATCTCAACCGTTTTTATACCTTGTCGCTCGATGAAGAATGGAGATGTCAGAAATTTGAGAACGACCTTAGGGGAGACATCCGCTTGATGGTGGCCCCTCTATCCATCAAGGATTTTGCTGCATTGGTGGAGAAGGCCAGAATGATGGAAAAGATGAAAAATGAAGTGGAAGGTCAGCGCCCACAATAGCATCAGAGGATTGGTGGACCATCTGGGTCCAAGCCTAGACATGATGAGTGGAGGAGGCCATATAACAGACCTCACCATCAGCCTTAGGGGTCTAGGAGCCTTCCTCCCCAGCAGGGTCGAGTGCAATGCTACATATGTGGAGGTCCTCATCTGATGAGTGCTTACCCGCGCATGGAGGGTTAACGCAGATGCAACAATTGTGGCAAGGAGGGCCACTTTGGGAAAGACTGTCCCAACCTTGTTAGGACAGTGACACGCCCTCTAGTTCAGACTCCTCACCAGCATCAACGGAGAGACAGAGGCAACAGACCTCAGGCGACAAGCATAGTGTATGCCATGACCGGAGCGGAGGCTGCTGGCTTAGGTAACCTTGTTATAGGTAATTGTGTGATAGCTGGAAAAGCATGTTGTGTGTTGTATGACTCTGGAGCGACACACTCCTTTCTGTCAAATGCTTGTGTGGAACGTTTGGTATGGATTTGACATGAGACATGAGTGAAGGTTGGTTAATGAATATGACATGGTGTCGGTATGAAATACACTTGTTTGCCCGTGGTTTGGGAAGAATGAATGGAATGGATTCAACATAGAATACAAATGAGGATGAATTGTAAAGGTTGGCATGAAATATATATATATATATATATATATATATATATATATATATATATATATATATGCACGTTAAATATTACTTGTTTGATTATGATTGGTCTTTGGTCAGTGTGTAATTCCTTGAAATCTCTAGGTGGGGTTTCAGGATCGCGCTTCAGTGGTCGGGACGTAATTTCATGGCCCCTGTTAGTGGGTGTCCATGGTGGTGCCCCATATCTATGGCCTGATAAAGATTCAAGGTAAGGTTGCATCCCGACACTCTAAGGAGTCAGTTAGTCTCACATAGAACGGACTGACTGGTATCCACCACAAGTGCAAGCATCCACTGAATCTGACCAGATTATATGTATCCGGATAAGTCGAGTCAGAGTCTAGTGTATTGCTTGAGAAAGTCATAACATGCTTGGATGGTATATGAAATGCTTGGATTGTGTAATGCATGTGAACGTTTGACGAACTGTTTTATTGATGTGAGTAGAATGGTGACTTCGCTGCATAGCCCACCTGGACTGGATCCTGTTTGGTGGACTTTCTTTTAGGGCCACAGCCCATGTAGTATCTGTTTCTTTTAGGGCTATGATATTATTCTAGTGTAACGCTTCCTTTAATTACATTATTAATTAAATGGGGTGTTACAAACCCGATTCGTAATATGGATTAAGATGTTCGACATATTACATAACAAAGTTTTTGATATGATATATTTGCATTAATATAAATTTTGTAGTCATTCTATATTCAAGTATATATTAAAATTATAAGCACGATTTAAAATTTTAAAAATTAATTTAATGAATGTTTTAGATTCACTTTGAATTTGATAAAATGTATTAAAAATATTAAAACCGCAAAATGAATAGCTTAAATATACTTTTTCAATGGAAATCCTTAATTTATTTATATCTATCACAATTAAAGCTGTTAACGCATGAACATAAATATTCATGAACTTTTATTTGAAGGGTTGGTTTAAAAGAATACAATAAAATTATCAAGGAAGATCAAATTTAGAAGAAAAAAATCATAAAAAATTATTTAAAGAATACCTTTTTATTAATAATGATTTTCTAATATTTTTACATTTTCAATATCTCGATTATTCTTATTAACTAATAGTACTTAATGAGTACAAATAATGTCAAAACAAAACCAGTAAGTTAATATGTTTTTGATCCAACTTATTATTAATCAGTAAAAAAATGGTGTAGACTCAACCTAAGCCAAGAAAGATCAACCATTTTTAGTTTCAAAATACCTTATAGATGTAGAAGGGTATGACAATACCTCATTATGAATAACCAAATTAAGATCTCAAATCTATACTTTTAAATGGCAAATCCTCTCAAAGGAATCAAGTACATAACTTACTACAAAAATAGATGCACCTTCAAAACACAAGAATGGGGAAAAGCACAAAAACATCATACTCTAGTTTGCCCTTGGGGTTGCCCATTCAACTCTAAGTATGAGATTGTCGTAACCATACCCATTGAGTTTGGTGATAGCTCTCTGCGCATCTTCCCTGTTGACAAAGTTAACAAACCCAAAGCCCCTGCTCATGCTGGTCTTCTGATCAATGGCAACATAAACTCTGCTCACAGGACCAAAAGGACGGAACAGCTCCAGCAAATCAGGCTCTCTTGTGTCTTCAGAGAGGTTGGTTACCCTCACAGAGTTCTCATCGTTCCTCCGCCGCATATCAGATCCACCACTCCTCTCAGCCCCTGCCCTCATACCAGGAGGCACGTAGGCTCCCTTGGTTGCACCACCTGTTGCTGCTGCAGCATCTAATGTTGCAGGCTTATCCACGAATCCCTCAGATGGTGGGGCAAGATCCTTGTATGGACACCTTGAGGTCCAGTGATCACCCTTCTTCCCACATGTCCTACACACCATCAGAACAGCACCTTTCTGGAATTGAGCCAAGGGGTCCCCAGCAGTCTTTGGCTCCTCTGTTTTGGAGCCTGATAACAATCACAGAAACATAGTAGTTAATTACTGATGATAGATCAATCCAATTATCCTACTCTATTACAATCCTATAACTACATGAAAGATATGTAGATAGATACCTACACTAAACACACTACTGATCTCAAGTTCAAGTCTTCACTCTCATGCATCACCAGAGGATTTTAAGAACACAGTAATTTAGAGCAATTCTAATTCTTTTTCACGTTGTTTTTTTCTTGTGTTAAAACTATTTCCCTAAATTTGGTTTACAGTTTCAGCAATCAATTTCTCATTCAAAATCTACTGGGTTATGAAATTTGTTCAAGATATAAGTGTTTTGAAATAAAAAATAGAATAAACTGAGAGAGACATTTTCCTTTCTTGTTTAGTTTTCATGATGTTCAACCTCTCTAAAAGTAAGTGTGCAGATGTCAGTTTCGGAAAATCAAATTAGAAGTTTAAACACATGCTACAAATCATGATCAATTCTGAAGGCCATTCCAGAATTTTCGAACAAAAAGAGGTGACTCAATGTAATTGCAGTTAATGCATTTTCTCGAACGGCTAATTATCACAGACATTACCACAGTGTAATTAGGAAAGAAAACAGAGAAATTGTAATGAAAACGGTAATGGAAGGTGGATTCCGGGGAGAGGTGTTACCAAGAGGTTTAGGGCGTTCGAGGAGGATCTCTTCGGTGGAGACCATGGTGAGGCGGCTGCCGACGTCTTCGTGAACGGCGTCGCCGAATTTGGGCCAGGAGCGACGCTCGACGGCACGTTTGCTGAGACGCGCGTTGGCGAGTTTGCGGGTGCGCGTGGTGGTGGTGATCTTGACCTTGTTGCCGTCGTCGTCGAACTTGTACTCGATGACCTTCTTTATGCCGTTGTCGTCGGGCCCTATGACCTGTCGCGGCGGGAGGAGGAAGTCCAGATCCTCGCCGTCGTCCTCCTCCAGCTCGCCCCACCGCAGCTTCGCCGGTTCCCCATGATGCGCCGCCATAGCCTCAACCCTTCCTTCTTCTCTACGATTATCTTCTCTGTCGCTTCACAGTCGCTGCAACTGAGAAACGCCCACACCCAGAGAAACAGAGGAATCCGATTGTAAAATCAAAAAATTAGGTCTGTTCTCTTCTCTTCTCAACTCATTGGGTTTGGGTTCTCAAATAAGGCCCATCACAATTTGTTTAGGTCTTTTCTACCGAGGCTTTTGCTTTCTGTACCGCCATAATTTGCTTAGCTTTTGTAAACATCATTAATTTGTTAAAAAAAATATAATTTATATAAAATATTATTTTTTTATTATAAATGAAATTGATATCAACAACTGTAACTTCATCATAACTTTAAAAAATATTTTTTTTATATAAATATGCTTTTTTTACACCATTGATATCAACAAAGATAAAATTTTCCAAATAATGCATATACATTTATGTATCGAGTATGATTTTGAACCATCAAATCAAAATGGATTTACACTTTTATAACTTCAAACGTCGGCATTTTAATGGAGAATCTTCTCCAACTCAAAACTTTAAAGAGAATGAGTTTACTCTTATCATCAAAGATATAATTTATATAAAATATTATTTTTTTATTATAAATGAAATTGATATCAACAACTGTAACTTCATCATAACTTTAAAAAATATTTTTTTTATATAAATATGCTTTTTTTACACCATTGATATCAACAAAGATAAAATTTTCCAAATAATGCATATACATTTATGTATCGAGTATGATTTTGAACCATCAAATCAAAATGGATTTACACTTTTATAACTTCAAACGTCGGCATTTTAATGGAGAATCTTCTCCAACTCAAAACTTTAAAGAGAATGAGTTTACTGATCTTTATTCTTACATGATAACTCTTTGTCAGGAAGACATTTGATATAAGATTTTGTCTAAACTCGGCACCAACAATAATTATTATCTCTATATACTACCAGGTCTTTTAAGGTAGGATTACTGAAAAAATACAACATCAATGAGATATAAGCCCAACTCACATATATGGAGATCCTTTCCATCATGGAGACATATACAACTCTATTTTTCAACCAGGGTAATATAACATCAAGATTTTTATTTCTTTGTTATCTTTATTTCTTTATGTTCACCGGTAATATGTATTTTCTTTCTTTTTGTCATATTTTTTTGTTAGAACATAACCATGTTGGAGTTTGTTATTTTTGCTGGACTTCTCATTTCAAGGATTGACTGGTGTTGTTAGATAGACTGAGAGTAAAGGATTGATGGATAGGATTAAGGTGGGCCAGTAAGCATGTTTCAATTTGCATATGATACTATATTTGTTTGCAAAGTAAAAACATAAAATATAATGGTCATAAAGAGTATGCTTAGATGTTTCAAAATTGCATCTAGTCTGAAGGTTAATTTTAAGAAAAGTAAGATAGAAAGCTTAAGAGTACATGTTAGTATGGTCCAAAGATTCTCTACCATTTTGAATTGTGGTATAATGAAAGTACCCTTTAAATATTTATGTCCTTTTTCATGCATATTGTCCATTTAACACAGGCAAAACATAGCCTATGGTGCTTTATCAAATTAATTTTTGAGTTTTCACTAATAATCAAGGGTTGTCACAAAACAACACATTTTTTGCTTTATGCATTTGTTTACCAAATGCAGGCTCTTGGTGGAACTGGATGAATTTTTATGGGAGGAGGAGACGCGTAGATAATGCCTTGATACTTGTTCTGATATTTTTTTTTAATTACGTTCATATTTTTATTAGGATTATCAGTTTTTTAGGCTATGTTTTTGCTTATGGCTTAGGCTATGTTCTTAATTTTTGATAAGAACCGGAGGCCTAAGCCAATAACAAAGAAAAACCTCTCTTTAATGAAATCAAATTCAATATATGACTAAAAATGTTTACATTAGTTTTTGGTACCTCTATATATAGACACATAAGTTTAAGAAAACTTGAGAACCCTATAAGAATGCCCAAGCCCAAAACATAAAAACATAAACTAATTTATAAAAGAAAGTCCAAAGTCCAAAAACATAGAACATAACTAATTTCTAAAAGAAAACTCAAAGTCTAAAAATATAAGCTAATTTTCCTAAAAACTATCCTTCAAATGTGCTCCAAGTCATGATCTTCATATCCTTTGAATTTCTGATTACTTGTAGCATCAGAAGCCTTGACTAGATTTGATCTTCCAATATTTTGCTCCTTCGTCTTGTCAAAGGTCCTTTAAATTATAAAGGTTCATCTTCAAGTTCTTCTCGTACGAAATCTTGGGATAGTCCTCTATCATAAAACATTGTCATTTGCTCAATTTTTGGCATGGAGACTACTCATTAATAAAGTGGCCACTAGAGACAATTTACTTAATAGGGAAATACTTTTGGGAAGAAGCACATGTGTTTTCTGTCATAATACTTTTGAAACTACAAGTCATCTCTTTTTTAATTGCAAGGTGGCAACACACATTTGGTAGCTTTGTGACTCATGTCATGGATATGATGACCTTCTGTTTATCACAATAGTGAAAAAATACATTTTAGTCAGTTTGACTTAATAGAATTAGTAACAAACTTAATCAAGCTTGGCGATGTATGTGGGTGGCTATCGTTTCGGGTATTTGGACCCATAGAAATGATGTTATGTTTAGAAATGCATTAGTTGATGTAGAAGAGGTTTTTATGTTAGCCCATATTAGAGCATGGGCTTAAATCACAAATAAGTACCCAACAACAACTTTTTGTTATTCAGATCGGTGTTTATGTCATTTTTCATGCATATTGTCCATTTAACATAGGCAAAAGCCTATGGTGCTCTATCCAATTAATTTTTGAGTTTTCACTAATAGTCAAGGGTTGTCACAAAACAACACCTTTTTTGCTTTATGCATTTGTTTACCAGGTGCAGGCTCTTGGTGGAACTGGAGGAATTTTTATGGGAGGAGGAGACGCTAAGATAATGCCTTGATACTTGTTCTCTTGATATTTTTTAATTACGTTCATATTTTTATTAGGATTATCAATTTTTTAGGCTATGTTCTTGCTTATGGAAGTGTATCTTTGCAACATCTCTCATGGAGTTTTTTCTTAATTACCTTTAGAGGGGAGGTGTTTATGAGGATGTCGATTCTTGGACCTTCTTTTTCTTTTCTCTCTTCTTTTGACTTTTGTATATGGGTTGAGGCAACTGTATTGCCTCTCTTTATTTTATTTGTTATTGCTGTTAAAAAAACAAATTTATTTCAACAGAACTTTAAAAATTATTTTTTTCTTTTATAACTTTTTGATATCAACAAAGGTAAAGTTTTATGAATAAGTTGGTCCATATAATGCATATACATTTGTGCATTGAGTAATTAGAACCATCAAATCAAAATGGATTTATATTTCTATAACTTTATACATAGATATTTTAATGAAGAATCGCCTCAACCCAAAATTTTAAGAAAATAAGTTTATAAATCTTTATTCTTACATGATTCTCCGTAAAAAAACCTTTGATACAAGACTTTGTCTAAACTAGGCACCAACATAACCACCATCTCTATACCACTAGGTTTTTCAAGGTAAGATTACCGGAAAAATATAATACATGAGTCAAACTCACATATAAAGGATCGACATTATTTCCGATCCAAAACCAATAAATTTATGAATTTTTTGTACTCAATTTTTTCATATTTACTCGATATATGAATTAAAATCACTTGGATTTTCAATAAAACATAAATTCAAAACCTTAGTTGTAGGATCTTAATAAGTATACAGTTGTCTAAAATGCATTCAATGGGTGAATATGCAGAAATATAACTACAATCAACCCATTTTGTGTCCATTGATAAGCTCTACAAAGTGACACTCTAAACACAACTTTTTTCCATCAACACTTTGAATATTATAAAGTTATCACTTTTAGGTTTTGCATCTCCTTATAACTCAAACCGATAAATTCAAATAAAAAACTCATGTCTACTGTAACCCAAGACAGTTAAGTCCAACAGAAGAGAAATTTTTTTATCATAGCACAGTGAACAAAATTTGAATCTTCCTTAAAAGAAATGTCCAATTTAATGCCTTAAATGGAGTTGTCTTAAAAAGAGATACATGGAAAACCCAAAAAAGAAGCAAAAGAAATAGCAGACAATGTGGGGGCACGTGCATTCTGGCTCTCACGTGCCTCAGTATTGGTCAGGTAAGTGGTAAGAAAATCAAACTATATGATATGATCAGAGTCTCACCGAAGAAAATATATATATATATA
>Ga0214542_1009222_pt1 | contig 15549 bp, 8 predicted proteins | sample CNSS1metaG_FD_160096 | JGI IMG/M metagenome (GOLD analysis project Ga0214542, IMG submission 160096) | Root nodule microbial communities from cowpea collected in UCLA plant growth center, Los Angeles, California, USA - CNSS1 | ecosystem: Host-associated > Plants > Roots > Nodule | place: USA... | reverse complement strand
TATTATATATATAAATATATATATATATATATATATATATATATATATATATATATATATATATATATATATATAGTGTGTGTGTGTAAAGTTGATAAACCAAATTATACTTAATGTGTGTATGTGTAAAGAAATAAAAGAAAAATTCTGCATTTACTTTTTTATGGGAATTATCTGTATATAATTTTTTACATAGAATGGACAGCTTTAAAAAGTTACAAAGTATGAGATAAGTCGTCCGAATAACACGATTTCAACATTATATTTCTTATTGAGGTGAGAGAACAACTTTCAATTTAATTTTTAAATAAAATTTTGGTCACAATATGCACGAATTTTACTTAAAATCTGTTTAATTGAAGTTGTATTAGAAGAGAACGTTTCTTAATTTATTTTTTTGAAATTAGAAATGGTTTTCAGGTTGCACGACTTATGTGCAAATGATTGAACTGAACTCGTTTGCGGTGATCACGATTTCAAGTCAAGTTAATTAACACAAAAAACGTATGAGCTATACACGACGTCTAATTTCAAGAGAAATTGAAAATCGTCTTTTCCCCAAACAACTTCAAGCAAACACATTTTACATTAAAGTCGTGCATTGTATACACCGACTTATGATTTGAGAAAAAAAAAATTGTGCTCTTCTCTGACGACTTTTAAGGAATAGGTGTACATAGAAATAGTGTATATTGCACATGACTTCATACTTTGAAATTTTAAAATAACAGTCATCTTTTAGACTAACAATTTTTATAAATTCCAACGCTGAAGTCGTATTTATTGGACACATTTTACTCAAAAGTTATAATTTGTTTTAAAACCTACCCATTCTGGTAATTTGTGTAGAAATATACACACCTAAAAAGAAAAACGTTTGTTAAGGTTCATGTATGTTAGGTAATGTTCATCATCTTCCCTTAAAAATTAATAAATGGCTTACGTGTTGGTTCGTCCGTCAATATGCATGGTAGAGTTGCATTTACAATAAATATTATATGGTCAATTCTGGAGGGTCAACGTCCAATTGGATCAATATAGTTTTCAAAATTTCAAAGAGGTTACATATAATTATTCTCCATATATCTCAAGTGACAAAGGAAGTGAACACATGAAATTATGATCTTCATTTAGTTTTTGTGTACAAGGAGTAACAAATATAAATAATATTAATTTTCAAACATTTCACTATATTAAGAAAATTATGTAACGGATGGAAGTTCTTGAAGATAAAAGTGATTAATTAAAAAAAAAAAAAAGAATAACAGCTATTGTGATTGAGTTCCTCTCTCCATTAAAAAAGAAAAAGAAGAAGAAGAAAACTTGTGCAGGAATTCAGGATATAAATGATTCTTAATCTGAAGTCTATGTAGAGAGATGTTGGAGAAGGCCTAATTGTGCGTGCTTTTTTAAATACAGTTTCATACTTTTCAAAAACTTACGAAATTGAGATCACATGAATCCACTTTAAAGAAAGCCTCAAAGAAAGGCGTGAGGAACGCACTCTTACAAAACTCAAACTCCACCCACTTGCTTCAGTGCGTGTCTACCTCCCCAATGGCCCCCATCATACTCCTCCTCCATTTCCCTTCACATTCAACACACACATCAAAATTCACACAATTCCAAACACCCTTTCCATGCCCATATCTTCAGAACACCCTGAGGAAATGGCCCTCGCCACCAAGTCCAGAAAATCCACTTCACCTTCAAACTTTTACTTCTGCACCACTCTTTTCTTCGTTGTCCTCTTCACTATACCTGTTCTTTTCCTCCTCCATACCCCAACCACCACCTCCATATGCACCACCCTTGCTTCCTCCAAAACTAAAACTTGGTCCGGTGATCTTCAGTTGGCTGAATTTGCATGGAACCGCCTCTCCTTTTCTGAGCACAATACACCACCCTTTGCTCTCAAAATCGCTGTCTTCTCCAGGAAGTGGCCTATTGGCACAACCCCTGGTGGCATGGAACGCCATGCTCACACCCTTCATACTGCTTTAGCACGCCTTGGCCATCAAGTTCATATCTTTACATCTCCACCCCAAGATGAAAGCACTTCGATTTCATTCGCTGAAAAAGGTGCACCTTCTTCCCCTTACATTCATTTCCATGAAGGTGAGCCTGGGAGGTGGCGCTATAACAAGGCATGGGAGCAATTTGTGGAAGAGAACCGGAGAGAACCGTTTGATGTTGTGCACTCGGAAAGCGTGGCACTCCCTCATTGGCTTGCACGCAACATGTCAAACCTTGCAGTGTCTTGGCATGGCATAGCCCTCGAGAGCTTGCAATCGAGCATTTTCCAGGACTTGGCTCGCCAGCCAGATGAGCCTATGTCCCCTCTTTTCAACAGAAGCATACAGGGTGTTGTGCCGAAGGTGCTGAATGAGATAAGGTTCTTCAGGAATTATGCGCATCATGTGGCTATTAGTGATAGCTGTGGTGAGATGCTCAGGGATGTGTATCAAATTCCTGACAGAAGAGTTCACGTGATTCTGAATGGTGTTGATGAGGATGAGTTTAGAGAAGATGTAGAATTGGGAAGGGAATTCAGAAGAAAAATTGGTATTCCAGGGAATGCAAGTTTGGTACTTGGTGTTGCTGGAAGATTAGTGAAGGACAAAGGCCATCCTCTGCTTCATGAAGCTTACTCCAGGCTTATAACCAAGTACTCTGACGTGTACTTGATTGTAGCTGGTTCTGGACCATGGGAAAACAGGTACAGGGATTTCGGAAGCCAGGTTCTTGTTCTGGGATCGATGAGTCCTTCCATGTTAAGAGCGTTCTACAATGCAATTGACATTTTTGTCAATCCCACGCTCAGACCACAAGGGCTTGACCTTACATTGATGGAGGCAATGATGAGTGGGAAACCTCTTTTGGCATCAAGATTTCCAAGCATTAAAGGGACTATTGTTGTTGATGATGAATATGGCTACATGTTTTCCCCTAATGTGGAATCCCTGTTGGAAGCACTTGAAGCAGTGGTAAAGGAAGGACCGCAGAGGCTAGCAAAGAGGGGCAAGGCATGCCGGGAATATGCTGCCAAAATGTTTACTGCAAGAAAGATGGCATTAGCATATGAGAGGTTATTCTTGTGTATAAAAAATCACACCTTCTGTTCCTATCCTTGAAGCTTAGGTTAGGCAAGACACTCCTTTTACACCTTCCTTTCTTACATTATTTTTCTTCTATTCAGAATGATAAAATTATATTCAAACTATTATAATTTCTTCAATTACTTCCGTCTTCTTGGTCTTGAATGCCAATGTTCTTGTGAATCTAATATTAAAGCCGTGTTTAGTTTAACTAAAAGTTGTAACAAAATATCTACTGATCGACGGGCAAATTGAGTCTCGTTATAAGTGGATAAACGGATGATAATTCATCGATACTTAAAAATGAGCAGTCACTTCGTCTCTTTTATCTCAACAGAGAACGCGCCAATGATTCAGAACATAATAAATATGAGAAATGAGTGGCAAAATTTACAAATAGTCTATCAGGAAGTATAGCATGACGAGTAATCAGAATTTGGAAGTCAAAATCTTCCTCCACCTCGTCGAGTGATACATAGTTAGAATTCATAACAGAACCTGCGAAAAAGGAAAGAGTCTCGCTCAAGGTCATACATTCAGATGAAGCTTGCTTCTTGTGATTCTCAAATACAAAATTGAACTCTCTGATGTCTGTTTTTTCTCTGGAAATGGAAAAACTGAAGAAAAAGAAAACAAGAGGTTTGAAGTAACTTGGGCACTAGAGCCACATGTTCATTGCAAATAAGAGTTTAAAGTATTAAATAACTATAGTTTTTAAAACGTCTTGTCTAATTTGTTGAAAGAACTCAATATCAAAGTAACCACAAAGTGTATGGGAGCAGCTTCTTTGGATCTAACATGCATCAAACTCGGCTACCGCATAGCTCTTGCTTCGACAGCTTTGTTCAAAGCAGAGGAATTATTTGCTAACTGTGAGCCAAATCATGGCTGCAAAACAGGAAAAAATTCTGGCTGCCCAAAATGTCGTTCTGTTTCATTGATGCATAGTTCTTCAGACCACTTCTCGCCGTCTTTTCTCATTTTTGTGTACTGTGAAAGAGTAAAACAAAATCTGTATCATCTTCCTTCTAAATCTACAACTCTCTTCGAAGACAATACATACATGTGTTCCTCAAGAATAGCTATAGCTTTGCTTCTCTAATGTCAACCTCCAAATGCAAATTCATCCTAATACAATGAAGTTTCCGCTACTGTACAAGTGAACCACACCAAGATCTTCATGGCCCATCAATAACAAAAATTAAGACACAATTGATTGTGTTGATTTACGGTGTTTCTCAAAATGTTCATATGCATGCTTGGTTCTTAAGAATAATAGGATGCTTGATGCTAGTCCAAGGACAGATATGCATCCCCACCAGACAAATGTCCAGAAGTAGCACTCCCTTCCGAGGCACACTACTGAGTCAGGCACTATCAAGTTTCCTGGTATTGAGTGTGCATTAGCATCATAAACTAGTGCAGCGAGAAAGCCATAGAGAAGAGAGCCAACAGGTATATTTGTTATGAGGATGTTGTGATTGACACCCACACTATTAGGTCCAAACAGCTCAGATGTAACTGACACGGCAGCTGCGAATATAAAACCAGAGCTCAATCCAACCAGTGCGGTGCCTGTCTGCAGTACCAGAAGACTGTCTGATGCAGCAAGGAGGAAGAACGCAACTGGGGTTGGTATAAGTGCAAGTGAAAGCCAACCAGTCCTTGCAAAGTAGAGTTTACTGCAATTCAAAAGACACAATCATCATATTTGCTACCATTTTATTTCTAAGATTCACTTCCAATTCAAGACAAAGACAAAAGAAGTTATTTTTTGCTATAGAAAGCTCCAGAAGTATAGTATATTAGCAGATTGAAGAGAATACTTACTTCCGAATATAGTCTGGTCCAGCTGAAAGCAAGCGTCCAAAAAAGGAAAAGGATGCATAGAGCGTGACAAGCGTAGAAGTATTTGAGCTCTGGCCCAGAGATTGAGCAATTTGTCCAAGATTATTGCTATAGACTAGACCAAGTGTACCTCCACAGAAGTATGTAATATAGTATAGCCAAAAATCCAATCTTCGAACAATTACTGCAGCTGGGTGCTCTTCTCCTAGCATTGCCAACTGATCCTGGCCAATTACCCTTTCGCAACATACATCACTCTCTTTTGCTTTCTGACTGCCATACATGTATCCATTGTCACTTAGCAGGTTGTAAGTGTCTCCATTGCTAACAAGACTACTGTGACGGCTATGGAGTTCTTTATGCATCTCAAGATCATCATCATGAACAAGAATGAAGCTGGAGCTTTCCATCCGAAAGCTAGAATGGATGGTATTCTGAAACCACGCCCGAGCATATACTATGCCAGGAATACATAATGGGAAGATGAGGAGCAGAATAGCTCCACCAAAACAGAGCCGAGCAGAAGCCACACCAGAAGTGGAAGAGCCAAACAGGAGAAGATAAAGGCCAGTTAAAAGGGCTAGGATGTTCAATATTAGAAATATAACTGAGTCCCGGTTTACTGCATCAGGAGGGAGAGGGTCTAAAGTCGGTTGGCGAAGAATAGGAACTAGTGCTGCTATGCAAATAAGAAGGGGAACGAGAGCATTCAAAAGCAGATAGAGTGCACTGGAGGAAGGGTCAATAGAATTGGCAGCAAGGGTATACAGTGCTGCACTGACGCCATTGAAACTCACAGTGAGCGCTAAGGCAAGGGCTCGGTTTACTGGGAAATTCCTAATGCAGAGAACAAAACATACTGTGTTGAACCAACAGATGCTACAGCCACCTAAAAGGCACAAAAGAAAGACCTGCAAATAAAAATTAAAGGGTAATCAACTAACACTGAGTAAATTTTCTGCATATTACAATCCAGTGATGTTTAAGAGCTTATCATCAACCTCGGTTTAATTACCATATGTAATCACAGAATTACTGAATCTCACCGTTTACATGTGTTATTTTAAACTACGGCATCTTATTATTTGGAATACAGCACATCGTGCAGAGAAATTATGGAAGTATTTTTTTTATATAGTATGAGACTGAGATACTTCCAGCTTAAATCAGATAACTAATTGACTATTTAAAGTTTTATAAGAAATACCATGTGAGATTAATGATTAATAGACAAAGTGCCGTGCTACAATGGAATTATCACCTCGCCACATGCAGCGTGTTCAAGCTTAGATCTCAGAATGGTGAATAAGCAAACTTGAACTCAATCATAACATCTCATGCAAATTTTGTTCTTTTTTATTCTGCCAAAGGCTTGGCATGAAAGTCAAAGGAGTCTGGTTCTCATTTCGCCAACGCATTTTGCAATCAGCAGAAAGAGCATTTTGAAGACATATATCATCAATCCGTTAAAAAATTGAAAACATTGGATTGGACCCTTAATTGAACTATCAGAAATAAGAAATGTAGATCAAAATATATTCGTCATCAATCGGGTCTTTTCTGGTGAAGGTTGATTGCAGAAGTACAATCACAATCCTACATCAATCAGTTAGATGTTTTAACTAGGTATTTGTTTCAAATGTAAGTGGTGAAGCGGAAACTTTTAATTACTAAGGAAAATTACACATACATTACTGATATAAAAATTATGCAGAATTTGAACGGTAGAACATGGCTGCTCTGTTGTTTAAAAGAACTATTTTATTATGCTCATAGAACTATGAATATAGTTGAGATAGGACTGCAAGCAATGAAAACCGCAAACAGTATGATATTAATATGGTAACTATTATAATATAATGCCTTTCAAAAAGTAAAACCTGATAAATTTCAAATATATGTGCCCAAGATACAACATTCCATTCAACAAGAACTTGCTAGCTTCAGATCAAAATTTTGATAATATTTACTCTTTTATATTTTAATTCATCTAATAAACCTTTCAGAGAGTATCATTTAACCAGAACCAAAATACCAATAACATAATCATTCAATCGTTGAAAAAAATAAAAATAAAAACTATCGTAAGGGTGTCATTTCACCAGAATCAAAATACCATTAACATAATCATCAATCATTGAAAAAAGAAATATAATACCGTAATTTTCAAGAAAGAAGTGTCAATATTGTTTAGTGGAACAGAGAATAACTGTTCCGGGAAACAAGGTAATTTGATTCTCGGACAGTGTTTATATAAAGAGTATATCAAGTAACTATATTTTAACCTGTGAATTACCTTAAAATAAGAAGAAAAACAAAATATATCTTTGTTAATTACATTAATACCGTCTTCAAAACGAGTTAAAGTAAACACGTAATGATGATATTTATTTTTAGGACTTGGAAACAAATTTTCCACGAAGAAATAAAATGAAATATTAAACCATTTTGAAAACAAAAATTATATTAGATATTAGAAATTTAGAAGTTAATAGAGTTTTACTCTATCATGTAATAAAACCATATGTAAGCTAAAAGTATTAAGTTTCCGTTAATTACTTTCAAAATTAAATCAATTGCCATTTATAAAAAGAGAAAAAAACCATTTATTTACATATATCACAAGTTATCTAATTATAATTTATAATAAATATTAGACTTATTGCAAATTCTGTCATTTAGTTATCATTTTTGCGAATTTTATCCGTGAAAATATTTTCTCATACATTTTATCCATTATCGTATTTATCAATTTTCTCATATTATACCAATATGTTGATTTTGTGATAAAGTGTTGATGTATCTATAAAATAATTCACATTTACGATAATTTATTTAAAATAGTGGGACAATCGGATACGGATGATAGTTATTCACTGTTCGTCCGTATAAAAAAATTCATCTGACTATTCTCTTGAAAAATATTTACAAATTATTTTGTATCAGTGTGTATCATGAATATTTATCAAAAAATTAAAATTAATGAAATAATTTTTCTAAAAAAAAACTAAATAGGTCACCTTACAAAGTATAAATTTAAACAAAAGAAAATTTGACTTCATAAATAAAACATTATTATTATTGTTTTATTCATCGACTTCACTTTTAGTAAGTTAATATAAAAAAGAAACATCCAAACAAAAATCATTAAACACAGGGAACGAATATTAATTCTAATAAATAATTAATCAAAATATTTGTATCTATAATTATATACATATATTCATAAAAAATATTTATCTCAGGCATCTTTTATCATGTCATTTTGATACCGATGCCGAAATACAAAAATAACAAAATAAAACTTAAACAATAAAAGTGAAAATTAAAAACTTAATAGTAGAACAAAACCAAAAAAAGAAAAAAGATTAAGAAATAAAATTATAATTGAACGGTACTAAAGTGTTATTATACTTAAATACTATAAAATCATATTAACAATTATTCAAATATCACCATTACGTCATTAATATGTATTTTTATGACAAAACATACCAGGAGCATGACTTCTGATATACATCAACGGTATATAAGTCTTAAACTAATATAGAATGCGTAAAAGAAAAATTGTTAAAAGCTTATTAATCTTATATTTTATTTTTCTTTTCTCAGAGACTACAAAACAAAACCAACACTGCCAGGGTATACCGGTTACGTAACCTAGCCACTAGCAAGCCAGCCATGAATGACTATTGTGAGAAGTCAGAAATAAATAATAATTAAAGTAATAACCACTCACTCCATAAATAAATAAATAAATTGGACGTCACTGAAAGAATAAAAAAAAGGCAAAAGTGAAAGAATAAAACATACCAGAAAATAAGGCAAATCGATGACTCCGGTGAGGAGGAGCCACTGGAGGCCGTAGCCGAAGAATCCCATGGCAGCGGCGATGAACAAGACGACCGATAGGGGAAGGTGCATGAGCGCGATGCCGGATGACCAGCCGAAAACCTTCCCCATGTCGTTGGCGGTGGCGAGATAGTTCAATTGCACCTGCGAGATGTTGAGCGCGGATTTGAGCGACGACGAGTACTGCGAGAAATCGAAATTGGTTCCGGTGAAGGCCTGAATCCAAATCGTTGCAACTAGGATCATCCATTTCCGTGATTGCCCCGCCATCAGAGCGAACAGTCGCGGCCTCCGACGCGGCGATTCGGAGCCTTCTGCTGAGGTTTGCAATTCCGAAGCGAATCTGCGCCTTTCACTATCCTTGCGTGGCCTCATGTTAAATACGTGATGTGCTCCTTATATATATACGAGGAAAAGAGAGATTGCAATGCGCTGAGGGAGAAATTTTAAATATCGCCCACCCCACCCAGGACAAGGGGCTGCGTGCGTCTCTTTTCACATCTCGTGTCACCCACTTTCATCGTCTTATGCCATTTTCCTTGTCTTTGTATTATTAACTCCTGTTTTGTTAAAAACAACAAAATTTAAATTATATTATATTCAATTTTGCTTCCTCGCGTAATCCATAACCTTTAAAATTATATGATAAAAAATAAATTAATTAATCTCTATAATTTAAATTGATTGTCAATTTGCAATATTAATTTTGATCATGATCTCACCTAACAAACTATTGAAGTACAGAGTCAACTGTTCTTAATGTTAATAAACGACTCAAGGATGAATTTCATTAAACAAAAATATTTTAAGATGGCTTGATAAAAATAAAAAAAACAAATAAACCTTAAAGATTGAAAAATTAAATTGTGGAAACCGAAATTTTTTTGGTCAAATTAAGTTAATTTCTACCTGGATCGTGCGTAATAATTTATAAGTAGGTGCGAACATCTGCTTATTTTATTTTTGTTCGGTAAAAACTCCTACTTAAAGGAGAATAAATATACTAAGTTAATATACTAGTATCAAAGTAAAGGATGATTTTTATCTATGAGAGTCCAGGAAAGTTTCTATGTTCCGAAATTCATTATGAAAAGGACTAGACGTCACAGATGTGGAAATATATTCGGAACATGCTCATGATAGGATTTTGAATCTTAATTTGTAATTTTGTAACTATAACTCTTGAAAGGCATAAGAGAGACATAATAGGCGCATGATCTTCTAGCCACTCAATACATTTGTCTTGCGTAAATAGGATTATGTATGTGCCATGGAGATGGTACAATCTGATGGATAATTGATTTGTTTTATTGAATCTTTTACGATAATAATGTTGTAAGGAGTATTGAAAATATTCACTAGCTTTTCACATAAACTCATCATTGCCATAACATGAATTTTTTATTAAAAAATAAAAAGAACAAAAAAAAAACATTGGAAACCACACCAAAATCATGAAAAAAATACATCGCACATATAGACAAAAAAAATACCTATTATGAAATAAAACTAAGTAAATACATAGATGAAAAAATAGTAAACCAATGCAACATTAAACAACAAGAAACTAAAACTCAATGTTCCTGTAGGGACTGAAACACACTATGAAGATTACGCCAACTCCTGGTCTTCCTTCTTCAAGCTCCTAATTGAGATGTCTCTACATTCAAGTCTTGTCTAAAGCTGAAACAGAGTGTGCTTGCAAAAGATACTTTGATGTTCAAGTCAGATGCATGCGCTAAAACAACAAATGCTATAATAATAAATGTGTAATTAATTACCTCGTGAACAATGTTACTTATATTAAGTTTATGGACCCTTACTTGATTAGGCCTAGACCATAGGTAATTACTATGATTAATCTTGTTTAATGATGTTAATAATACACTTTAAATCTTAATTATCTACATGTTGCAATGAGGTTGACATGATCTCAACTATCGCAAGGCAAGATGATCAAGGGTAAGCAGGGCCTAAGATCGTCTCGACTATATGCAATACCATAACCATCTCTATCTTGGTTGTTGTAGGCGTTGGAGACGATCCCAAAATGTGAGGTGGATGAGATGCTCTCGGTCACATGTGAAGCAATGATCTTGGCATTCTAGGTTGTGATGATGTCAAATAGGCCTTATACGTTCCTTGATGTGTTGGTCAAGATGCTTGGGCTTATATAGTACACTCAGTAATCAAGTTGCTTAGCACATTAAGAGATTTATCATTAATTCACATTTCATTAACGACCTTCAAAACTCAATAGTTCTTTTAAAAGTCTTTGCTCAGGAACATTTAATATTAACTTTCTTTGACCTACTCTATCGGGTTTCCTTGTTGTTTGAATTGTGGCACATCCTCCTTCTAAGAATTAGAACCTTCTCTCTACAAAGTATATTAGCCCACTTAGAAGCTAAGTTAAATTCATTCACAAAATGAGCTTCTTTAAACATCAAAGAATTATGAACGGCCTCAAAACTACTGTGAGGTGAATCTAGATGTTACAAACCCTGCAAACTATCGATAATTGGAGTGACATCCACCAAAGAAGACATGCCGACAAAGGAATCAAACTCCATTGACACACTTGTTAGTGAAAAATTAACACGACAAGTGCACCGGTCGCACATAGCAAGTAATAAGTATTTTATCGTTCTCTCCCAAGGGACTTGTGCAACGCATAACAACTCTCGCAATTCACGACTCAATTAGACACAAAGTTCACAAAAACACTAAGAAACTCTTTTTGTATTTTATGAAACAGTTGATGTGCAACAAGAAATTAATTAACATAGTGTATTTACAATTTTTCAAGATTAGACTTCAACCACTTCATTCTCATGCATTCCAAATTATTCCAATTCCATATTCATGTTAAAATCAATTCACAAGAATACTCAAATCCTATTCCTAGAGCCTCTGAGCCTATGATCACTCATCAAGTTTCAATTCCTTGAACCCTCAATAGGTGAAATCATACATTAGTTTCAAGAATCTAAGATTACTAATGAACCAAGTTCTATTCCTAGATACAAGCATCCATTAGGTATTTAATTTCAAATATAGATTCTAAAGATGTTTTCCAACACCTCAAGAATCACAAATCAAGCATGGGAGCAATCCACATCAAGCATTAAACATGGAAATCAAATACTAACATGAATTGGAAAAGCATATGAATTAACAACACAATTTTACACAAGAATTCAATGTTTTACATCTAATCTCAACAAATAGAAATTGCTCTCCGTGGTGGAGAACCTAAGGTTTTACAAAATTGAAGAATATGGAAGAAATTGGAACCATAAAGTAGAAACAATCATTCTCCCAAGGTTCTAGAATACTGCTTCATGCTCCAATTGTGCCTCACATTCGCATCTCCACCTCCAATTTCGTAACCCATCATCCTCTCCGACCCAAAAGGGGTAAAACCTCCATGGATGAAGAAGAATACCCAAAAAGGAGAAGGGAGAGTTTCCCAACACCCCTAATAGCCTCCAAAAGTCTCTCCCAAGCACCCTAGATGTTTCTATTCGTGAAAAATGAGGAATCCCCTAATACTCTCATAGAAACATGATTAAATAACCATATTCGCGTATTGGGGTTGGGGTCGATATTCTTGCCCAGTGGCTTCATTCTCGCCCAACGAGGCCTAAAATTGACGTTCTCAGACATGTAACTCGTTGGGCGAGCCATACTTTTGCTCAGCGACTCAAATACTGCAATTTTGGTTTATCATTTTCGCCCAGCGAGCCACTAGCTCGCCCAGCGAGTGACCCTGGCGCCCAATGGTCGTTTTTTGGCCTTCCAAGGGTGGTCTAAGGCAGTATATACATATAAGTGAGTCCTTTCTCCATGTTTACAGTGTTGGACTTGATCTCGATGCCCATCGACATGATTATTTGTGTAAAAGTCAATCTTTCATGTCCAATCATGCTTCCTTGAGTTTTAGCTTGTTTTCCTCCACGAGAATTGCTTCCTATTGTTTTATTTCACACACTCATAATAGAGATTAGAAGTAAAAAAAAGTATAGAACAACTAATATACGAAACAATGCAAAAACAACATAAACTAGAGGATTAAACAAGATAAAAGTTATGTAGGAGTTGATTTTATTCATGAAACTTAACATCAATAAAAGGTAGAAAACAACGTTATCAACACCACAAGTAGAAACATATAAATTATTAACAAAAGAATATTCATTCACAACACACAGATAACATGATTAACCACCACTAGCTCTGGCTATGACTAAACAACAACAATACTACAACAGATTGCACCATAGTAGACTAAACCATAAGCTCCACCACATACTCCATCATAGGTTCCAACGACTTTAAAATCAAACCTAAAGAGTCCTTATTCCCATCCTAGGCACCAACCACATTAGGACAATAATGTTGTACTTTGTGTCAACTGTATCCCCACTCTTTGCTTTGGGATTTTCCATGCAACTTCCAACATTTATCTCCTTTTCCATTCAACCAATAGGCAAAATGCACACTATGCAACTCTCCTCTAACCTCAGGCTTGTCTCCATTTTTTACTTTAGCCATGATGAAAAAATTGATACACACGTGAATTAGGATAAAAATACAACAATAAAAGTTGTAATTGTGTACGATAATGGAGACCAAACACATAGTAAAGATCAGAGGTTAAGTGAGCAACAATGGAGATTGCAATTAAGTTTAGATAACAATTAAGGTTGCTTAATTTTACACAGTCAGAAACACCCAAGGATCAAGAACTCTTATATCATCTCAAGAATAAAAGAGAATAAAATGATTCTCACATACTTTTTCACAATATACACATACATAAATCCTATATGACAATTTTAAAAATAAATAAAATATACAAAAGTAAAGCCTAATAAATACACAATTATAATAATAAATAAGAATTATTATCATAAAATTTCTAAAATATCTCAACAATATATTATCACATAATCAAATATATTATAAAAGTAAAGTGCATGCTTACTTAAGTATCTGATACGTTAATACATTTATTTAAAAAATAATAAGATATAATACGTGATATATGCATATTGAAAAGTATATACAAATTCTTAAAAATACGATAAATATATGATTGTTATTGTGTGAATTTAAATTAAATCATATTTATTAAATGTTGTCAAAATAAAATATATATAAATTATTATCATCATAAAAATACTATTGCTCTATAGACTGATTAATTCATTAATAAATATCAGTAGAATGTCTTAAAGTATAAGATATATAAGATATAGATACATATCAAATATAGATACAAGACTCAAATTAAAATATGGGTGTGCATCTTAGCTTGCCACTCTTGTCCTAAAAAACTCAGTCCAATTCTTTTATTTCTTATAATTTTAATATAAAACCGTCATTTCAAATATATAATTAGATAGTGTATAGTATGTATATTATATATTAATATTTTAATACCTAACTATATTTAATTGTCTAATAATTTCATTATAGAGAAGGAGAAAATACAATATGATATACGATGAAAAACAGGTTGTTATGGGACGAGGAACATGATTTATTTATTTCTTAACCAAATTTATAGCAGAGTTTGACAAATAATTAATACTTATTATGGTCTAATAGGAAAACCAGATTGAAATAAATTATGAAAGTTGTTGTGACGAGATTTTGTATTAACATGGGCACCTAGTTCTTGAATTTCGATATCTGTAGAGACCTTAGATTTTTATTTTTATTGATTTGTTTAATACAAATCGCTTGTGTATTAAACTCATAATACTCGTCTTAGCTAGCATAGCACAAACGGGAAACCGAACCCATGTGCTTCTGATATCACCAAAAGCTGAGAAAATTATGTTCTTTTTTTTTATCAGGAACATGACAGAAAAGCTTTGAACTAAAATTCGGAATATATAGTCTTCATACAATGCATATGAGAAATTGAATTTATTTGCTAGTATGAAAACCAGAGCCTAATGTAATGAAAAACCACTGCCACCTTAAAAAATAGTTATTAATTTTAAAGATAGAGTTTAATTTAAATGTAGAATTAATATTCTGTGTAAATATTGATTAGGAATTCATAACCTTATTGAATAGAATAGCGTAACTTATTAGTCAAATTTTATAGAACGGTTGTATAAAAGTGCTTAATATTTATGGTTTCTGAAAGTTTCATAATTTTTCATTTATTTTGTTCTTCATACAATTTTCTCGTAAACTTTTTTCACTCACGAGATCTGTTTCTTATATAGTTCATTTGATTTTGTTTATTTTATTGGTCGCATATATTTTTGATGGAGATTTGTCTATATATAATTGCTCTAATGTGTTCATGGATCTGATTAGGTCATCTGGCATTATTTTATAAAATTTCAAAAGGTTTAGTCATCATATTATTGGTCAATCAAGTTATTGGTCAATTAAGTGGTGTAAATTACTTCTTCTATCGACTAATTATCTTTAGGGATGACAAATAAATCTGTTTTTTCCAAACCCATTCATGTTTTGACAAAAACTTTTGCATTAACTGGGTATGGATATGGGGAATCCCCAACTTTTTTAACTGGTATAAAGATAGATATGGAGATGTACATATCGACCCAGTTCCTACCGCCAAAATATTTATTCCCGTCATGTCATCGTTTCTGTTTAAATTATTAAAATATTCATAATCAATTAAGTAAATTTATATATATATATATATATATATATATATATATATATATATATATATATATATAGAGAGATAGATTAT
>Ga0214542_1009220_pt1 | contig 15550 bp, 8 predicted proteins | sample CNSS1metaG_FD_160096 | JGI IMG/M metagenome (GOLD analysis project Ga0214542, IMG submission 160096) | Root nodule microbial communities from cowpea collected in UCLA plant growth center, Los Angeles, California, USA - CNSS1 | ecosystem: Host-associated > Plants > Roots > Nodule | place: USA... | reverse complement strand
AGAAGTAGGCAAAGAAGCTCTTAGCAAGAAGGAAAGGCTTCCAGTTGCTATTGAATCCGGAATAAGGCAATCCTTATTAGAATATGCCAACATAAGCATAAGACAGCAAAGTGGATGCATCGAAGATTGCTCTTAGAAGGATATACACATGATAAAGGAGAGCCATTGGATGGAGTGGGCCTTGATCTTGGCCGTTGGTGAAAGCTTGGAGAAGAAGGCAATGTCGTGCCCCTTGGATCTTGGCTTGAAGAACAAGAAGTGTTCTTGGCCTTTGGATGTGATGACCAACCTTAGTTAAACCATGAAGAAAAGGGCATCCTTGCCTTGCCTTGTCTTTGGTAGTCTCGGCCATGCATGAAAAGAAATGGGCCAAGCCCAATTTGAAACCCCATCCTATGTTCCTTTCATGTCTTATGTATTATTGGAAAGTAAGGCCTAAATTGTTCTTAGGGCACCAAGTTGTACTTCACAAGTCTGGTGGGCGGTCTCGATGTTGGGATGTCAGAAGAATCTTCTAGCTCCGAGGGACTCTGGTCACGGCGCAGGTGTGCCTGCAAAAGACACTCTGATGCCAAAGTCAGTGCTGGTGATGTTAGTGGTTTCAGAGAATATTTAATGCGTAATCAATGCATAGAACAATGTGCTATTTATACCTTTTTTACTTGTGGGTCCTACCTGACATGGGCATTCTGACCCAATATTTCTTTTCTAGTCATTTTCAGATCCAATCGTGAGGAGGGAATCTACTAAAAGGTCCTTTGGGGTTGGCGGTATTCGATATTCGGTCATGAAGATCTTTGTAGGTGGGCATTTCTTGCCAGTCTTGATTGTCTAGATGGTGATTGGGCTCGGGCTGCTTGGCTTTGGCCTTTAGTGTATATCGAACAATCTGGAGGAGGGGACTTGGTGTAGGGTAGGTGGCTTTTGGGAGCTGTTGGCGACCGTGCATTGCGGATGGGGACGTCTGGAAGAGTGCGCAGCCCAAAGGGTCGTTGGTGGCCGCATACTTTGGGGGGGCATCCTTCAGTATAAGGTATGCGGCCCGGAGTGTACCTGGTGGTTGCATACTATAGAAGAGGATGTCTAGTGGAGGGTATCCAGCACAGGGTATGTTGTGATTAGGTTTGCTGAGGTCGTATACTTAGGTATGGTTGGGACATTAACCTCCTAGTCTTGAGGAGAGAAATGACGTATAGACTTAGAGGTGCCGAGACCGTATACTTAGGTATGGTTGGGATATAAACATTAGCCCAAAATAAATTCTATTCTACTGCAATTACATGTAATCCTTCATATCTTGGTGATTTCCTTAGCCCATGTGAATAATGTGTGGAAGCTTTGGTCTTGATGGTAATTTAGAGGAATACCCATTTGAATCTTTCTCATCACAGACCTTGTTGTTGGGCCTCTCAATGGGCTTCCACTGGATGTTTGTCTTGAAGGATCATGTATGCTTGGTGGGATCACATCAATAATTATCGACAATAAATTACTGACGAATATTCTCTGAGCTATTGGAAAATTTCAGTGACCATTTTTTTCCTATCGGTAGGTCGTCATTAATTTTGATTTATTGACTGATTTTAAGCGTTATCGATGAATTTTGACTGTCGATAATATTTTCCATTAAGGTTCATGTAAAGACTAGTCAAATACAGTTTGGAGGAACACAGAGAATTTTAAAATATCTCCAAGACACAAGAGAGTTTGGTATATGGTACAAAACTATGAGAAACTCAAGATTGGATGGCTATACTAGTGGTGATTGGATAAAAATGTTCAAAGAAAAGTACATGGTAGCTAGAAAAAGTACACGTCCAGCAATACAACTTAGAAGAGTACTCAAAAAAATGAGAGAAAAAATAATATAACTCTATTAGCATCTACTACTTCAACAAATTAGCTATATAGAATGGCATACAAATTAGCTATATAGAATGGCATAGAATACATTCAGCTATTAGAAAACAAAGCACACAATGTTTAAATATAACTTGATCACTGTAAGAAAAACTCGTATTATCGACAAACACAATATATAGATAATAGCAAAAATTCCTTGAAAAATCAAATTTACCGATCGATTAATGACAACCAAACTTATCGACAATAAATTTGAATTTTCTATTTTTCTGATAAAAGTTCATCAATAATTTAAAAGTTCTTGTAATGGGCAAAGAGTCAAAATATAAAAAAAAAATTAAACTTGAGTGATGCAAGAGATAAAGTTGCAAACATACAAGACAAAAAATCAGGTTGCAAACATGCAAGACAAAAGATGAAGTTGCAAACATACAAGACACTACAAAAGTCCAATTTGACCATTTGCTATTTACGTTTGGAGTTGCTGAAATTTACACTAAGGAGAAGTGTCAAATTTATGAATCTCTAAAAATTACAAAGAAAAATTTAGAAATTAAGAGATTATACTGTGTATGAAAACAATAGATAAATCTTGTGTATACAAGTCTAGATTATTCTAAAGATTAAAAAAAATAAAATTATCTAAAACAAGTGATGGATTAAAATTATAAATCAGCAATAACACTTAATTTGACTACAGAAAAAAACAATATAAATTTATCCAGGTACCAGTCATCTTCAAAACTATCTTCTAAAAACTTATATTTAACATATTACTCACCCTACTAAATTTCTTTTATCTCCTCAAATTCTAAAAATAATACACAACTAAGAATTTATGTACCTCGATGGAAGCTGCAGCACAAAATGTGATCATAGTGAAAGAACCGGTATATGTTTGCGAGATTAGAGAAACAACAACAAAAAAGAGAGATGATAAAGCATCTTGCAGATTTGTGACAATAGCAGCTATCCGTTGATTCTGCACTTCGAGTGCATTTGTGAGATAATCCATCATTATTGCCAACACCGCGATCTCCATAAATGTGTAGCTTACAACCAATGCTGAAAATAAATAGGGGGACAAAGAGTTAACTTGAATTCTACTTCCCATAAATAAAACAGCACAATTAGTTATAATTACCAGCAATGAAAGTTAAGGCCTCATAACGGTGGATTAGATAACGAATTCGAGCTTTTAATGACAAAATTTTCTTCTCAAAAGTAGACGAGTTTTCTTGCCGCGCCATGATGATGTTTGATGCAAAAACAGAACACTCACTTAAACTAATTTAATAACAGAAGCATAGAATTCAATGTGAACTTCTGGAACAAGGGAAGTTTTCTTCTGTTGTTTGAAACAGCAACAAGGGAAGTTCATGGAAGAAGGGTTTTGGATGGTTTTTTGATGACTTTTGGTTCGACAAAAAGATGTACTAATAGTATTAAGAAGACTCAAACAGAGAAGAGAAAGAATGTAATAAATAAATGGTGTGATGAAAAATACAGAGTACAATGAGAAAAAAAAAAAGACAGAAATGAGACAAAAGAGATAGAACAAATATTAAATATTTGTTTTCTATAGAGGTGATAAATGCGAAGACTTATAAGTCAATTTTTTAGATACATGACTATTTGCTTAGTTAAACAATGTGCAACATGCATTATTGTAACTTTAAGCATCTTAAGTGTGGTATACAAAAAGCTCGATAAGCACTTCTTTTCAACACTAAATCGGACACGTTTACATGAAAAAAATATTATATGTCCACATGATAAGAATCTCAACACTATATTTGAAAAGTCGTTACAAAGTAAAAGCAATGGATTTCATTTCATTGCAAAAGAAAATGTTATAACGATAGAAAAAAAGTATAAAACAGAGACAGTGACTTCAATCTATTTTTGTATAACTAATTTTAAAAACAAGTTGTTCAAGTAGCTATGACTTCGAAAACAAGTTATGTTTATTATATACGTAGAACGATATTTTAAAAGTAAACGATATTTTAAAAGTAAACAGTAAATTGTATTATAAAACACAATAAATTGTATGATAAAAAAAAAAAAAAAACCAAAAAAAAAAAAGAGATGGTTCTTCAAATATGCTATTTTTAAATTTTAAAAGTGTATTTGACTTCGAAAATTACTTCGTACGTTATTGAAGATCATGTCTGTTTTAGTAGTAGGGATTAACAATATAATATTTTAATTCTCGTGTCATATTTTAAGAAATGGTTAGGATAAAATTTATAATGGTCATTTTATAATTTAAAATGTTTGTTACATGTTAAATGCACCCCCAAATCGAAGAAAATAAATAATTGGTCCCTAGGATAAAATTAATCTTTCACATCACATGATTATGTCAAATTAAAAAAAATGACGACAAAATACGCAGGGATACATTTTTGTAAATGAGTTAAACTTGTTTACATTAGACTGATCGGAGTCTAATGCAAAATTCAACATTTATATCAAATTATATGTGAGTACGATGTGATGTCAAGTTTTAGGATATATTTTTTAGGAATTTAAGTGAGTTTAAGTCTTATATTATGTAGAAATAAGAAAGTTAAACATTATATAAGAAACAAGACTCATAAATTCATTATATTAAGATTTTTGGTTGAAAGTGATGTTAATTCCTTATGTAGATTAGACTTAATTATCATTGTTGTTGAATATCCTTGGTGAATCTCCCCAAAAGATCCATTATACCCTAAATGTTAAGTTTCACATTATACTCTTTTAGTTACACTAGGTAGAATTAAGAAAGTTGAATAACATAAAATAAAAAAGATCATAAACTCAAGTTTTGGGTTAGAAATTATGTCAATCTCTTATGTAGGTTAGAATTGGTGAGTCCCCAAATAGTCTTATGTAAAATTTTTTAAATTAAGGCTCTTAGCTCTTCTTCCTCTCTATTACCAACCTTTCTCATTTTCATTCTAAGGCATTCTAAGGCATTGGTGAAAGGTTTGGAGGCCATTTTTGTGGTGAGTATGAACAGTTGTGGGTGTTTCATGGTGGTGGATACTCTTCTCCAATTGGATTGAAGTTTTTGTTTGTCCAAGTTTCTCATTGAGGTAGGAACTCTATATCACCATTATTTTATTAAAATTGAAATTGTTATTGAGAATCTCAATCACGGAAATGCATAAATGTCTTCATCGAATTTGTTTATTGGTGTAGTTTTTATTTCCACCAATCTACTTACTCATGGAAAACTAACCATTTTGTTGTATTTTTATGTATTTACTATTCGTTTAATTTTATAAAAAATATAAAAAATAGTTAGAAATTGATTTTGATCAAAATATTTTTCATAGTAACTTCTTTTAGTATATATTTCATACTAAAGTCATACATTTGATGTGTAACATATTTTGGTAAAGAAAAAATCTCAAATGTACATAACTTTTGATAGAGCACTCAATTCAACACATGACCAAAATAAAAATTGGGTATAATTACTGATTTGGTACCCCAACTTTTTCGTTAAGTTCCATTTGGTACCCAAACTTTTGGTTTGTTCAATTTAATACACCAATTTTCTAAAGAGATTCAATTTGGTCATCTCCGTTAAGTTGGAGTTAACACCGTGTCCGTACAGGACACGTGTCAAGCCATGAAATATTTATTTTTTTTAATTTGGTTTTCAAAAAAAATTATTTTTTTTTTCAAAAAATTTTAAAACTGCCACGTGTTAGTTTATCATTGTGCCACGTGGCAGCTTATAATCATGACACGTGGTAGTGTAATAGTTATTTTCAATTTAGTACCTCAATTTAAATTTTTTGTTCAATTTAGTACCCAATTTTTAAAATGATCCAATTCCGTCTTCTCCCATTTAAGACCAAATTAGTAAATAAACTTAATGACAACCTATATATACATGTTACAATAACTTTTTCTAATATATCCATTAAATCATTTAACCTAAATACTTAAATTATTTTATTTTTTACATTTTAACCTTTATAATTTTTTACACATGAAATTTTTTACACTTGTAAAAAATAAAATAATTTGAATATTTAGGTGTAGTGATTTGATGTATAAATTCAAAACAATTATTTTAACATGTATATATAAGTTATAATTAAACTTAGTTACTAATTTGGTCTCAAATTGGAAAGGACAAAATTGGATCATTTTAAAAAATTGGGGTACTAAAAATTTAAATTGGGGTACTAAATTGAAAACAACTATTACCACTGCCACGTGGCACGATGATAAACTGACACGTGACAGTTTTAAATTTTTTTGAAAAGAAATAATTTTTTTTTTAAAATTTAAAAAAAAATTAAAAATTTCATGTCTTGACACGTGTCCTGCACGGACACAGTGTTAAGTCCAACTTAATGGAGAGGATCAAATTGAATCTCTTTAGAAAATTGGGGTACTAAATTGAACAAACCAAAAGTTTTGGTACCAAATTGAACTTAACGAAAAAGTTGGAGTACCAAATCAGTAATTATACCTAAAAATATGAATTGAAAATAGGGACAATAGGGTTGCCCCAACCCTTATACAAAAAAAAAAAAGAATATGCTAGCAAATACACCAAGAGACAAAACAAAGGGTAAAGGTTCACATTCAACAACAAATTAACAACCGCAAACCCAATCAAAACAAACTTCCCAACAGAATAACAAGGCTTTTACATCAAAGCTTCCACAGTATCGACCTCCGAGGCTAAAACCTTAAGGACATGATTGTTGGCATTTGCGTCCTAAACGTGAGTATATTCCTTTCCTTCAAAAGGTGGCATAAAATCCTTTTTTCCACTTTCAATGATGAACCTGCAATAGCAAACTTGAAAACACTGGAAAAATGTGTTGTTTTGTATCAACCCTTATCTGTTAAACAAATAACTCAGAGCATCATTCACCATTTTCTTGTTTTGCTTATTTAAAGGATGAGTAGGCATGTGATTGGGCATAGACACCAGTCAGAGTAAGAGAAAGTAGCCATTGAATACTTATTTTTGATCCATGCCCAAACTCTAGTTTGTGCTAACATAAAAACTTCCTCAGCGTCTACTTTAGCGTTTCTAAAGATGACCTTATTTCTATGATTCCAAATGCCCCAAACAATAGCCAGCCACATGCATCGCCACACACTATTATGTTTATTACTAAGTCCAATGAGTTCAAACTAACTAAAATGTATTCCTGCACTATTATGGTAAACAGAGGATCTTCCTATCCAAGAATCACAGAGTTGCCATATTCGTGTTGCCACCTTGCAAGTAAAAAACAAATGACTCACAGTCTCATCCGTGTTTGCACACAAAGCACAAGTATTGCTTCCTAATCTTACTCCCCTATTGTATAGATTATCATGGGTCGGCACTTTATTAATAAGCACTCTCCATGCAAAAAATTGAGCTGATGGCAAGCCTTTAGTTTTCCAAAACATGTCATATCTAAATCCTCCGTGACCACTATTTTCAGACATCAACATTTTATATGCCGATTTGACCGTGTATCCTTGTGTTTCTTCGTCCCTCTAAAGCCACTCTTCATCCTTTGCTATAAAAAGATTTATCCCTTCTATTTGTTTGACCAAGTCATACAACATAGTTTTCTCCCACTCAAACCAACGTCTTCTCCAAGGTATCGACCATACCCACCGATCCTCATCCCAAAAACCAAAATCCCCTAGTGTACCTTCCTTCAAGATTGTATTCGTATATAGCCTTGGATACTTTTCTTTTAACGGTTTTTCCCCAATCCAAATATCCTCCCAAAACTTTATTCTATTACCTTTACCTACGCTCCATTTTATATTTCTAGAGAACCAATTATCTCTTTGTCCACCACTAGTAATTCTCCTATTATCTCTCCACCACCAAGACTCGTGATATGAATCTTTAACGTCCTCTAATGTTTAATTTGGAAATATAAAAGTGATCCAGTAGTCTTGTCATAATGAGAAAGTGCAAGTCAGGTCAATTATTTTAAACATTAAATATTAAATAGCTTACTACAAAATACAGAATTAATTTTAAAATCAACAAATTCAAAAACAAATAAATTTATTTTTTATTTCTAATACCTAATAACATATGGGTTAAATATGTTTTTGGTCCCTCAAGTTTTAGCGAAATTTGGAATTAGTCCCTCATCAAAACTTTTGACCAATTTAGTCCTTCATCTTTCAAAATGCGTGAATTTAGTCCTTTTAACCAAATTTTGTTAAGTTTATCTGACGTTTCAAGCGCATTTCATGATAGTATTTAAGTTAACATTGAAGCAAAAATGTGTCAAACAGTATAAATAATTTAAATACTATCATGAAATGCGCTTGAAATGTCAGATAAACTTAACAAAATTTGGTTAAAAGGACTAAATTCATGCATTTTGGAAGATGAAGGACTAAATTGATCAAAAGTTTTGATGAGGGACTAAACCCAAATTTCGCTCAAACTTGAGGGACCAAAAACATATTTAACCCATAACATATTAATAATTCTATTATTTAAAATAATTTATTTAATTATTTCTATTTCATTAATAACAAAAATAAAAATTAATTATATTTATTTAAAAAAATCTTTATCTTTCCATTATTTAAAAAAAAAAAACCAGTACAGAATTCGGGTCCTTGAGAACCGAATTCCTTGAAGACCGAATTCTGACTGAAATAACAAAAAAAAGATACAAATGGAAGCCTAGAATTCAGTTGCCCGGAAACCGAATTCTGAACATAAAAAAAAAATTATGCTATCGAGGTAAATATTATGCATAGTATCTGGGTAATATTTTTAATAAAGTGTGCTAGATCGAAAAAAAAAAACATCATTTACGTCAATGTCGTGTTTGAGACGGTAGCAACAGGTAAGTACCTCTATCAAGATTTGACGTCCTTAGGTTTTGGATTTTCGGTTCACATTTTCTTTGCCTTGAAACCCTAGGAAACAATGTTGGAATTTTAATATATGGTTGTTAATGTGATGCTCGTGTTACAAAATGTTGCTGGTCGATTAGAATTTTCCATTTGTAAAAAGAATCAAAACTAGTTGAATCAGTATTTAGCAAATATAACTTTAATCTTCCATTGCCTTTGGATTGATGCATGTGTCGTCGATATTTTTTTATCTAATATTTGATATGAATATATTCACTTTCAATTCGTGGAAGTGCTTTGATATATGAATACATATTATTTAATGAAAAGCAGAAAGAGAAAATAAAATAAAGTGGAAGAAAGAGGTAGTTGTTGATAGAAGGTTTAAATCTGCAGTTGTAGAGACATTTGAAATTGAAAAGGCTGCACTCTACACCACTCCTGTGGTCCATTGAACCTAAGTTTAAACATAGACCCAGTGTGGCCATAACCACATTTTCTATGCAGCTGAAACAATATCAAGCAAGCACATGGAAAGGGAAAAGGACTGTGTAGTAAGTGGTCCTAGGTTGGAAATTGGGACATAATAAGCTATTATGCATTAAAAGCCACATTGCTAAGTCAAGTAAAAAATTTAAACACTACCATTCTAATTCTATATCTACTTTTGTCTAGGTTGGAAATTAGGACACAATAATATATTTTTACTTAGTAGATATGTAAGAAAATGTAATTGTATAGATTCATATGTTGACTTAATTTTTCAATCCTTCCTCATTCATTTTCTGCACCTGCTATATGACATATTTTGCCTTCTTTTTTTAGTCTATCCTCATTGAGAAAACTGGACTTGAGTTATTTCAATCTCCATGATGGATCAATTCCTAAAGATCATCACTGGTAACGTTAGATCTACGTGGAAACAATTGTGTATCCTTTCCCGGTTGCATCTCTGAACTTTTGAAGCTAGAAAGACTATTATTGAAGTGCTGCCTGAGGTTGGAGTCATTTCTTAAGCTGCCACTAGAAGTACATTATGTAAAGGCAAGTGATTGTGGTTCAATGAAACCTTTATCAGATTCGCATCAGATATGGGGTCATTTGGCATCATTTGCCTTTGGTAAGGTCTGTCAATGTGCATCTTTCTCTTTATAACACAAGCTCATCTCTTGTTAATTTTAACATGTTGATTGATCACTACTTGGCTGATTTTGTTATATTTCTCTTAAACAGAGGAAAAGAAATGATTGGGTTGGGCACTGGTGTGGCAAGTTAGAAATATGGGGAACGTGCATTGGTGTGGCAAGCTAGAAACCTGGGGAACATGCATTGGTGCTAGTAGGCTTGGAGGTAGGATATGGAGAGGAAGGAATAGAGATTCCCTAGTAATCTCCTTTTCTTTGCAAATGCAAATTAACAAGGGATTTGACAGTGGTGGACAGTTTGGAAGGGAATTATAAGATAGAGGAAACATGAGTCCCTTTTGATGCTTATAATGTAGGAATGATAGGAGGAGTAAATTCAAGTAAGTTCTGAATTAACATCTGGCGAGCATCAATTGAACTGTGACTTCTTCTAATCAGCAACACTAACATCCCAAAATCCAAGTAAGTTCTGGATTAACACTAAATTTTCAATTTTTAATGTTGTAGGCTCCATTCCACTTTTAACGAGTGTCTAACAAACTTCAAACGCTTCTCTTATTTTAATAGGAATTCTAAAATATTTCTCAATTAAATGTATGATTTGTACTTGTTTCACTTGAATTTATTATTTCTTTATGGTAAAACAAACTTCTACTGTATAGCTTTTTGTTATAGGCTTTTCTCTTTATTTGTATTGCAAGCATTATCCTTATGTAGAGACTGTCGACCTATTCTTTTCTCATTTAGTTTTATATCTTGCATGCATATATTTATGTAGAGAAAAAAATGATTCAGTATTGCACACCTGCATCTTTGTCTTCTTATGCAGCCCATTACAATTATGCATGATTTCCTAATTTATTGTGTTGTTATATTGTACTATTATATGTTGTTAAAAAATTAGTTGCTAAAAAAAATTAATCTATTATGTTTTTATATTGTACTCTCTTCTATGTTAATCAGATGTATCTGATAGGAGTCGACTTCTCACCATTTCTTCTTCACTCAATTTATTTGTGTGAGGTCCATTTTGAGCTAAGCATTTTTGTGCTCTTCTTTGTTCAAATGCTACGTGTTCTTGTAGAAAACCATGTAAGCCAAAGCAAATCCTATAGTTTTGTTTCTCATTTTCTGTTCCAACCTCAGCTTTAGTTGTAAGATACGAGAAATTTAAATAATTAAATAAATAATTATTTAATAAGTAGGAGTTTTTATGAAATTTAATGTGAATTATTATAATGTGGAAAAGTACTAGCTCAAATGGTTGAGAGTACTTGGTTGGGTTGAGAGGATTTGGGTTGAAGTCCTATGTATGGCAATTGTATGATATTTTAAAATGTGCATTATTTTAATGTTATGATTGAATGTGAGTAGTGATAATGTAATCCTAAAATTATAGAAATTATCACGAAACATGTATTGGTTGAATTGGTTGTGCACTTTTTTTGTGATTGAATGGTTGTGTATTTAAACCTTGCTAAGAATGAATTAAACTTTCTTTTTTGTCAAATTTTCTTTTGGCAAGAATATTAAAGGGTAGAGAAACCCTAACTGCAAGATGGGCAACCTAGAGCCACTAGTGGTCTTTGAATGGCCATTAACTCTACATTCAAAGCCATTTTCGTTTTCATCTCATTAACAAGCATTAAGGCTTAGTTAATGGTCTAATTAAGTTTATTTTTGGAGAAGAAAGAGAGGAAAAGTGAGGGAGCAAAAAGGGCACACGAATTTGGCACTGAGAGAGGGAGTCTGAAGGTGATTTTGAGGGGAATTTAGCAGAGCATCAAGTGCATTGGGAGAAGTCCAAGGCTGGACTAGTGGTGGCACAAGAGAGGTCCTAATTCTTCCAAGTGAGCAAGAATTATCCAGGTAAGGGAAGCTAACTTGGTATCATTTATATGAATATGTGATTGTATTTTTATCTTGTAATGTCAAGATATGTTTGATGGAGAAAAATATTGGGATTTTGGGGATTTTGACAGGTTGGTGTTCAATGAATTTAACAAAGTGTTCGATTGGATTCATGGGTGTATTGTTGTTGAATTGTAAGAGGCTTTTAACATTTTTTTTTTTGTTTCCTTGATTTAATATATCTCAAGATTTTAAGATTATTAAATTCTTGGTGTAGACTTGGAGGGGTATTGTGGTTTTTATTTTTGGATTAAAGTTGAAATTTTGGTTTAGTAGCAGTAAGTGCATCTTTGTTTTTTATACATAATTGCAAGTTCAATGTAGTATATGAGGTTTAAAGAGTTTTGGAAATGGTGGTTGGTGGTGCGACTATGTTCTTAGAAATTATGGTTGGTGGATTGAGATTCTATGACTATTTTATGGATTTGTTAGTATTAAAAGGCTTTGTAAGTTAGAGTTGTTGCTATGAATATTTGAGGTGTGAAGCAAAGAAAGCAAATTGGGATTAGAGGTTTCGGTACTTAAGGGTAAATGAAATGGATTCTCATAACAATATGGTTTAATTGAGTGTAAGTTGTATATGCAGCTTTACCCTTGTAGTTGTTTAGTTAGTTGATTGAATTTTGATGCAGTGATGTTAAATGCACCTAGAATGGAAAATTGAAAGGTATGGTTTGAAATTTTGTGAATGGTTAACTGTGAATTGGTGAGGTACAATCCTATTTTGTGTATTTCCAAGTTAGGGGTTTAAAGATTCATAAAAATGTGATGTTTCACGTTGTTTTTCGGATTCTGGAAGCGTCGATGGTCGCTGAGCGAGTGACTTGGTCGTTGGACGACTACATCTTTTTCTAATGTGCGCAGTTGTAGTAAAATTTACTTTTCCGACTAATTAATCGTTGGATTAAGCTCAAATTTGGACAGTTGGTTCATAACATGTCATTCTTGGTTTTGACCAGTCAGATCGTTGATTTGAGGTCTATAATTTGGAAAATATGGCATCCATTACTGCAGTATTTTTTGGTTTTATAATGATAAATTTTCTTTGGAGTTTTGGTGTAAGAATTATGGTTGTGCGTGATGTTTGATTGTATGGCATTGTAGGTACTTAAGTGTTGGCACTCACCCATATGGAATGATTATTGTTTTGTGATGCACGTATCTCATGCTATGGTGAATCAAATGTCTAGAATACATGGACCTATGAATATGAGTTATAGGTAATTAAATCGATTGTGGTATGGCTGGGTAGTTAGCATCATGTCCTGATATGTGAGGGTGCAGTAATGCCTTTGGTAGTATTCTGGATTAAGGAGCGACCTAACTTGGATGCTAAAACCAGTAGAACAACGCTACTGGTATGGCGCCTGGCGACTTACAAGTGTCCGCCAAGCGATAGGACCAGTAGGGGTGTCCCTGCACCGCATGGCGCCTGGCGGCAAGGTGTGCTCCACCAGGCGATAGACCTTAAAACAGTGCGTCTGGATGGAGCTTGGCGCATGGCGACGAGGCTGTTTCGCCAAGCGATCTGCACAGGTTTCGCCTGGTGGCGCTTAGGCCGTGCTAGGCGATAGTGCTGCGGGTTTGACTTATGTGTGTTGTTTGGACACAATGATGCGGACTTGGATCAGTAGATGTTGTGCCATGAGCGGATAGGTTCATGGATGGTGGTGAACACGTGACGATATGAGCGAGGAGGTTCATATCATGTTACTCTCGTGTGGGGATACGAGCGAGGTAGGTTCGTATGTTTCGTGCTCACACTTGAGAGATGTTGCGTGCGGGAAGGTACGTAGCTAGTGGATCACGTGTGTTGGACTACGGGCGGGCAGGTCCGTAGAGCAGGATTACGAGCGGGGAGATTTGTAGGGCAAGACTACGAGGGGAGAGGTTCGTAAAGGCAGGACCAAGAGCGTCGCGTGAGCATCATAAATCCTAAGTCCAAGGCTAACTATTTGTGTGATTGAAGGTTGAAAAGCCTTGGGTGTTAAGGTCTTGGCCAAGAACTAACTAGACTAAATTAGTTTGGGTAATTGATATTGTTAATGTATATGTTATTTTCATTATGAGCTCACCCTTTCTGTTTATGTTTGGCGATGATCGTGTGATTCGTTACACGGGAGCATATGATATTACAGGTGATGTTGGCGATGCATAGAGACGGAGAGAGGGCTAGCTTAGGGACTTGAGCTAGGAAATAAATTATGTTTTCTTCTGTTTTGTCGAATTTTGGAAATTGTAATAAGATTATTACTTTAGCTTTAAATTGAATTTTGGCGTATTGAATAATGTTTTAAATTTCACGCTTTTTGGGAAATGACATTTTAATAAATGAAGTTTATTTATTAATTTATTATTTTAAATCGGTAATATCCAGAAAGGATGTTACATCAGTAGTCTTACTCTATTACTTTTAAGATCTACATTGTTACTTAACTTGAAATCCTTTCATTCTTTGGTCATAATAGAGATGATTGATCACTACTTGGCTGAGTCAGCCCTGGACACTGTGAAAAGAATGAAGGTAAAATTATTGGGTTATCATCACGCTCTTGTAATTCATTCTCAGTAGTAGATGTCTTATTTGAAAGTTTCTTCTATTCCATTTGGTTCCCATTAGCATTTTCTATGGTTGAATTATGTCTAAATGACTTCGTAAGACAAGATCAAAGTCTATCTTAGATACATTAAAATGGTCACTCACTATGTTATGTGTGTTCCAAGAGTGAAATGGTTTTAAAGATTGAGTTAAGCCTAAACTATTTTGCACGAAAATTAGCTTTATTGTGTTGATTTGGTATATTCTGTTTTTTATTGCATGTATTGATTTCAATTGATGTCTTATTTCCATGTGTACCTGGATATTTCTACCCTAATCGTTTGTGTTTGATTTTTCATGATCATTCTTGGTTAAATGGATGCACTTTTCCTTTCTCTGCAGTTTCTTTATGAAACTTGAACAAAACTCGTGTATTTTTCATACTCAATCATCACCATTATTTTTCTTCTTCAAATTGGCAAATAATTAAACGTAATACCTATAATCTTGATAAGTCATCGACAAGCAACACAATTTCATGCACCAATAACTGAAAATACTTACTGAGTGTGTTTACATTTGGAGGTTCAATAAATTCTTGGCCACAATCCTTCACGTTGATTCTAAAACTAACATTCAAATATTGCTTTCTGTAATCACCATTTGATTCTTAGTATTAATTAATCTGTTGCAGTTGTGGCCAAGTTCAAACTAGTGCATTTCAAAATGGGAGGGCTCCAAATGGCCTATTTGGACTTGGAATGGATAATCGATTTGTTCCTAGCATCCTAGCCAAAAAAAGGGCTCATCTCAAATTCCTTTTCAATGTGTTTTAGAGATGATGGTGTTGGAAGAATCACGTTTGGTGATACTGGCAAACCAGACCAAAGAAAAACACCAGTCAACCTTAACAAATTGCAGTAAGTGGATGTTTGCACTCTTTACAACAGAAGCAACAAAAATTTGTGTCTAAAAATGCTGGTGCTTAATTAAACCCTGCAGTCCAACTTATAACATCAGCATAACCCAAATTATTGTGGAAGATCTTGTTGTTGATCTTGACTTTCATGCAATATTTGACTCTGGTACCTCGTTTACATACATAAATATTAAAGTATAATGCAAATTCTAGAAGAATCTAAAAAATTATAAGATAGAGTTATTGAAATGTAAAGAAACTTCTAGAGTATTGGAGAAAAGCCTAGGATAGAAAGAAAAATCAAGAACATTCAAC
>Ga0214542_1009219_pt1 | contig 15551 bp, 7 predicted proteins | sample CNSS1metaG_FD_160096 | JGI IMG/M metagenome (GOLD analysis project Ga0214542, IMG submission 160096) | Root nodule microbial communities from cowpea collected in UCLA plant growth center, Los Angeles, California, USA - CNSS1 | ecosystem: Host-associated > Plants > Roots > Nodule | place: USA... | reverse complement strand
TTACCTAGATACACTTGTTTTCCACAATCCCTGCAATACCACGGACACAAACAGAACCGAAAACAATCAAATTTTGATGCTGAGAAAAGGCCAATTTTTTTTAGGTACACATTTTTTTTTTTTTTTTGTGAAATGGAAAGCACTAACCATATATGAGACTCCCACCGACCCGTTCTTCTGTAAAAGGTGACTCCTCTATACTGAGAACTTCTTGACCTTGGTCCTCGGCGACTCTTCTTCATAGGCTGAGAGACTTCCACTGACTTTCCAGCACCAAGTGCTTCTGATTGGCAAAATTTCACACCAACCCAGTGAGCTCTGGGGAAGGTGGAGCTTCCACCACCCGATGCAACCGCCACGTCAGCCTCCTCGACCGGAAAAAACTGTCTTGTCACGGGTGGGTGGTCACTGTCCATGGACTCAGAATCTTCGGTGACAGAGAAGCCGAAAATCTTGCTGCTTCGCTTCTTCATGCTTCTTCTGCCACCTTCCTCGTCTTCGTCCTCGTCCTCCTCCTCCTCTTCTGATCCGTCCTCGATTACCACAGCCGAAGAGCTGGAATTGGAAACAGATCCAACCCTTTTGCCTTTGATGTTGTCATCGTCCCCGTAGATGGAAGTCTTGAGGGAAGAACAGCCTTCGGATTCCTCGTCCTTCCTCTGATCGGGTGAGTAATTGAGATCCCACATTCTAACATTAACGGAAAGTAGCGAGACGGGTGTGTGGTGTTCAGTCTCACATGAAAAGACCAAACCTTTGTGTTGCCCGTTTATTTAAATTTTAATTTGGGGTGGCTGGAGCAGAAGAAATTGAAACTGCGTGCGTGTGTGTTGTCGCGGTTTGAGAATAAAATAATGGAGATGCGAAAAAGGGAGAAGTGGTGGAGGTAGCGAGGTTGGGAATTCAGAGAAGAAAATCAAACCTAGGACGAGTGAAGAGAGAGAGAGAAAGAGGTAGGTGTTGCAAAAATGTAGTAAAGGAGATGTTCAAAGATCTTTGTATTCCCCAACTGCCCAATACAGCATAGACGAGGCCAGTTTGAGCAAGCTTAGACGAAAGCATCTCACCCTCTCCTTAACACCCTTCCTTTCTTCTCTCTCTAACCACTTGCTTCTCTCTTTTCTTTTCAATGACTCATAATTTCATTCTCTCTCCATCTCTAGATTGTCCTTTTTCTTGTCATTCGTCACTCTCGAAAAAACAAATATTTCTATTTCTGTTTTCTTTATTATTATTTCCTGTAATTCACACCTTTCTTTTTTATTTTTACTGTTTTTCTGTATTTATTAGAGAGATAAATAGGTGTTGAGAGAATTGGGAAAGAAAGAACCATCTCTTTCTTAAACAACTTTCCCACGTTAACCAAATCGAAAAGCATCCGGGGGTGTCTTTCTGGCTCCTAATTACCCAGTAATGGAAATAGACAGCGCAAGGAGTCCTAAAGAAAGATAATTACTCAAAAATAGCTTTTGTTAGCTTGTAATCGCTAATGATTTCGCAAGTCGCAAAGCCCCTTCTTGAATCCACGCCTCCAAGCGTTTTTATCTTTTTAGGATTATGACTACGTTTTACCATGTGGGGTGCCACGGGAGGACAAAAAAGGAAAGTAATTAGGGGTGGCGGGGAGGGGTATTTCGGGGAACAACAAGTATTTAATTGGGAGTGTGGAAGCGAAGGGAAAGAGTGAAGGAGTTTGTGATAGGTTTTGGCATCAGAAAAGGAAATGAGAATAATAGTAGTAAAAGGAAACTCTTTCCAGAAAAGTCCAATCCAAGAGTACGGGAAGAGGGCCACCTTTGCCTCTTTCGTTCTCCAAGCGACCAATGCCCTTCCTACGCTGTACCTTGTATTTATGACCCTATCTTACACTACCTCACTCTCCTCAAACTGCGCGTGTTACCTCTATGTGTAATCTTTGTTTCCCTTCCAACATTTTTTTTTTCTTTTTTCTTTTTTCTACCTATCCTTTTCATTTTTCTTATCTCCTCTCTCTTTATAAAAACCACTTATGACAACTAACTACCCATCCACACTCCTCTTCAACCTCACCAACATTTTTTTCAGTGTAATGTGCTCAAAAATATCTCTCATTAACTCCTGCAACCAAAAAAATTGAGCGGAGCTACTCTACAAAAGGAAATAACTCTATCATTTTCTTTTCCTTCTAACATTCTACATATAAACCTTAATTTATATACATCGTGTTCCCTTCTAAAGAAATTTAAAGGTTCCAACACATATTTCTAAAATCATCTTTTCTTTTCATTTTCGACTTCAATCAAACCTATAGCCAAAAACAAGATTCTACAAAAACTAAATACAGAGTAAAATCTCTCAAACATCAGAATGATACTATTGTTAAGGGAACTATTTACTAATTTCCACCACCCAATAATACATCAGAATTTTACATTATATCCGATTCAAAATTTTAAACTAATTAATAAGGTTGTTGGTTTTTTCTCTCATGCTGTCTAACTTTGATTGTTTTTAAATAATTTCATACTTCAACTTTAACTTAAGTATTGACAATCTACTTCTTAAGTGTTAGTTTTTTTACATATTGTTTTTCAAGTAAGATTGAGACTCAATAAAGTATAAGTGAGTAAAATATGACAGAGAAAATTAATCACAAGTTTAATATTTTAAAGTTTTAAATTTGAAATGGTGTCTTATTATTCTCTTGAATGTTGACTATGATTAAATAGTGAAAATCTTCCTTCCTGCTATTTCTTTTCCTAAAAATAAATTTTCAAGAGACGAAACATTGTTTATCTCTTATAACAGTTAAGTCTAACTTGTTTCTTAATTTGTTTAATCCATAAAAAGAAATGGATATTTTAAAATATCCTTTAAAAAAACAAAAGAAAAAAGTTGTCAAGTGCATAAAGTTCTTGTAAAATACAAGTCAATGCCTTTCTTTTGCTTTTTTGCACAATAAGTTTGTATCTTAATTCAACCTCTACGAGATTAAATATTGTAATAATAAGTGATAAATAAAAACATTTGAAATGCAAATTAAAAGAATTTATATGAAAAAGTAACATGATAAAAAGATGTACGTCAAATCCACATATTACCACACGCGAGAAATCATCACGAAAGTTCTAGTGGTAAAAAATAATTGAAATACACTAAAAGAAAATACACTATTCTTCAATTAATTGTAAAAAATATAGTACATCATTAATTGTGCTTTATTAAAAAGTTGAATATATAACATGTACTACAAGATTGTCAAAGAAAAATGGGATGTAATTTGCATTACCTTAATGCTCACATGGCATATTGAAATAAACGCTTACTTTAGAAAATTATACTTAAAAATAATATTTCATTCACAATCAAATTTTAGTGGTCAATTTAGATAGTAAATTATAAAATAAAATAATTATTAATTACTAAAATAATTATTGTTATAAATAAAAAATTATTATAGTATTAGTTTAAACAAGTTTTTCACACCTATTTACAAACTATTTATGTATTGTCGTAACCGAAGTCACAACAGGAGGGATGAACCAAAAATAAAATTTGAAAAAATAGAGTTTAGAATTGTCACCCTAGTTTATTTTGGAAAACTACAAACAAAACAAAAAACCAAAAAGATAAGACAAGGTTTGCAAAAACCAGATTTTGGATCTGGAAGTTGGTTACGCGTAAGGAAAGTGTCCTACCATATTTGTCCTAAGACAGTACCTTTACTTTAGTTAAACGTGCAAAAAGATATGATTTTTCAAAATATTTCTTTTCCCCAAAAATAATAATAAAAGAATGTAAAAATAAACAAAATTAAGTTTTTATTTTTTTGGACCCGACAAGGATTAATCATCGCTCTTACATATCTCCATCTACAATGGAGGATCAAAATTATGTAGTTCTTTATGAAAAACTATTTAGAAAATGATTTGAATTTTTTGATATTTTTGAAAACCTTTTTATTTAAATTTTTTATACTTTAAATTATTTTAAAATTGATGTCACGCGACGCGAGCAGTCGGGCAGACACTTAAAATAATTTTTTTTTTAATATTTTTTTTCATTTTTTTTAATTATTTTTAATTATTTATTTTTTTAATTTATTTGAAAGTGGATGTGTATGTCACTGCGATGCAACGTGAGCAACCATATAGATGTTAAAGAATAAATAAAGAAAAATATTTTTTTATTTTTAGATCTTTCTATATTTTTTAGAAGAAAAAAAAAATTTTAAGTGAGTGTTACGCTATGCGAGCGTAAAGATAGACACTAAAGGAATGGGCAAAAAAATATTTTTTTATAATTAAAAAAAATAATGAAAATTGCAAAAAATAAATCAAAAGATAAAAGAAACTAATAGTGACGTACCTTCAAAATGTTTCTATATCTCTTCTTCTTATTAATCTCAACCTCTCATATTCAACATTACAACTACCTTTTCTCTCTTTTTTTCTTGCCTTCTAAAGAGATGTGTATGGGTGGTAATGAGAAAGAAAGAAAAAATGTAGAAAATATTTTATTTTTTCAATCCCTTTTTCATATGACAAATGATTATTTAAATACACACATTGTAATATCAATATAATCATAGCCTTAATTGTAATCAACAAAATAAGGAAGGAATTAGTCATCAGAGCAACATATTATGGCATATTATGGGAATCAAATAAGAGCACAATATCAATCATCATCAGTAATATTGATTTTAATCATTAGCAAATATTGTTTCTAAGTATTAGAATCATATCATTAATCTCTCTATTAGAAACAAAGAGTGAGGACAAAAATATGTTGGGTTGTTGGAAATTGGGTTTTTCGTTCTTCTTTTTTTATTCCTTTTTTTTTTCTTTTTTCATCTCTCTTTTTGTTTTTTTTGCTAAAATTAAGGTTTGAAAATTTTTGAAGAAAATTGTGTTTCATCTTTTTTTTATTTACCATTAACTAAAAGACATTTTTTTTGTTTTTATTTTTATTTTTTATTTGAAAATAAATTTATTCACCCGAACGAATTTGGGTGTTGACATTTATGATTAACCAAAATCTTTGTGTAGAGTTGTTCCTTCCACTAATGGTTTTTCGTTGATCTTGACATTCAAAGGGGAGTATAATAAGAAGTGATGCAAACAACAAAGAGGCAAATTTTATCATAAAGGATATTAAAGAAGATGGGTGGACAAAAGAAAAGAAGATCAGAAAGGTAAATGAAAAACAAGAATTTAGGATAATGTTATCCTAATTTGCTTATTCTTTTAATATAAAAATAGATAATCCAATTGTGAAACTATTTGAAAAACACATGTTGAAACAATGTTTTATCCCAAAATGATGAGGCTTTCTTAACAACCAATTTCCACCAAGTGCACTAGTGCGTTGCAATATCAACAAGTGTTGTATTCATAAGGTTTTAATAAGTATATTGATAGTTAGTTTTTGGATTTTTTGATTTTGATAGAAAGCATGTGTAGATATATAGATTGAGGAAAATGGAGGTTAGATTCACTTTATATTCTAGAATCAATTGTGGTAGATTCAATAAATACAACATTCAAATACTTATAATTCAGATATGAAAAATTAACCTTCCAAGATAAAGTTCTAAATAAGCTCACGTAAATTTGTCTTATAGCAAATTTACTTACTAACCTTATGGAGGTTCAATTTCATAGCCTTGCTCCAAGGTTGAAGATCTTTGTTCAACTTAACCAGATATACCTTCGCGTCTGAAGATCATCTTGGTGATGGATATTACTTTCCTTGTTCTCTAAGGCCAATAACACCCATATTCCTCATGTAGTGCCTATCTATGTCTTAAACAACTTGGTCAATTCTTTGGCCCAAGATATACCCAATACTTGCATTAAGAGTCAGAATAGTGGGGCCAAACTTAAAATTCCAACATTGGTAATTAGTTTAATCTAGTTTGAATTAGTTAGTTCTGCTATTAAAATCTCATTCCTAGGACCTTCCAACAACTAGATCATGCTCTAAGGTGTATCCCGAAACAAACATTAAGCATGAACCAAATCAAAGGAAAGTATAAACATCTAAGAGATAAACTACATAAATATGAATAAAGTATAAGAAGGTTACTGCTCCATTGATATCACCATAGAGAAATCAATTACTCATGGAGTAAAGTGTTATAATACAAATCCAACAACATCTAGATATATAGTATTTAAAATAAGATCATCTATCTCTAGCCTCATAGATTCATTCCTACTCTACTACTACATATTTGATTCTCCACTTCATGTCTAAAATGAGGACATGAGGTCCTTTTTTATAGAAATTTTAAGGTAGTGTTTAATCCAACTTTTGACACTTAGCCACAAAGGTTTCCTTCTACGAAGGGTTTTCTTTTGTCTTTGTCGCCTTTATGGCTGAGCACCACTTTCTTGTGGCTTAGCCATGAACTACATTAAGTGTTAAGCATCATTCTCTTGTCGCTTAGTCATGCACCGTCTTAAGTGTTTAGCACAATTTTCTTGTGGCTTAACTACAAGAGTCACATTCTGGATCTTTCCTTAACCGTTTTCCTGGTGCTCAACCATAGACTTTTGGGCTTAGTTACATAATCTTTAATTCTTTGAGAAATTGTTGTAAAATCATCAAAAATTCATCAATTTACTTCTTTTTCTACTTTTAGTACCTCATTATGTAATTATAAGTTAAAAAAAGTTGTTAACTTATAAAATATGATCAATTAAAGCATGATTAGCGTTAAATTTATATGAAAATTTTATATATTCTAAACAATTCTAACAAGATAAATTATTTTTCTTTGATTATATTATATTATCGTACTTGTTTAAATTATATGGTTTAGGAAATTCTATTTGTTTTTCTTTCAAATACGTTTATGTTATATGTCAACATAAAGAAAGGGATATTGTTTGACCAAATATGGTTATAAACCTTATTTTGATAAACAACATACAAATAAACAAGTTTAGAGATATCAAATAGAGCATCACCTAAAGTCTCAACATTTGATAATATATTGTTTATACATTAAAAAAAAACATCATTTTACATGCCATAGCTTATATTTTATATTCATCTATTTTTAATTGTTTGGTTAGTAACATTTTTTTTCTTATTTCATAGAAGTGTACACAAAGTGAAGATACGAAAGTGAAAATAGTACTTTTTGTTTTTATTCATATGTGATTAAAAAAAAAAACTTACAAAATTATTTTAGTAAAACTCAGATGTTTTTAATAAGTAGACTTAACTTTAGTGATTGATACGAATTATTATAAAATATTATCTCTTTCTGTCTTTAAGTTTTTTCTAAGAAAAACTCTTTTGAATTTTGTTTTTTTCTTTTCATTAACAAGTACAATGTGACTTCGATGGTGAATCACAAGTTCGAGATAGATTATTTAGATCAAAAGTCTCTTGACATCATAAGTTTGAGATGGATTATTTAGATCAAAAGTCTTTTGACAAATATTCAGGTAGTATGTCCTGTTGAAATAATCATCATCAAAATACTTGTGGTTAAAAATTATTTTTATCATTATTAATGTGAATTGGAATCTCATATATTATAGAAAAAAAAGCTAAGCACAAAGCACTCGAACTTTTCTTATGTTTACTTATTCACTAATACAAAAATGACTTATATCACTACGTCACTTCATTTGTCTGACCTATAGAAATCAGACGTAAACATTGTGTGACAGAAGCATGAAGCATTGTGTGCTAAAAGAAGCATTGTGTGTTATGTTTGCCATTGTTGTGTGTCAAGGTTGCGTTTTTTTGCCATTTTTGTGTGCCTAAAGGCTGCACTTTTTGTCATTAAAGTTGATTTTTCTCATCTTCTCCCTTGTGTGTGACTGGTTTAGACAATGATTATTGACTCAAATATTTTTTGTGGTAACTTCTATTAGGTTGTTCTCGAATGTAGAGTGTTCACATCTAATATATTAGTCACAGGTTTGGACTTTTCAAGATTTAGTAATTAAAAACTTCAAATTGTCATAACTTTTCCAATGAATCTCAGATGGAAATATTCTAAAAATTAAAGTTGTTTAAAATTGGGTGATGAATACATTGTCCGGATGGGGTTGGGGGTCCGGAATTTCAAAAAATTCACCATTTATGGTATATTGCTTATTTTCTTAGCATTTCTCACTCATTTTTCATACTTTACAAATTTATTTGAGATACCCATACTACTTCAAAAATTCTGAAAATTTTTGTGGTATATTCTTGTATTATATATGAATTTTCCATGGTTTCATTGAAGGTAAATTTTGGTGAAAAATATAAAAGAACCGGACTATAAATTTATGTTTATTGTAGAACAAATGTAAATTTATGTCTGTTATATATGCACAAGACGTAAATTTATGTCTCTGGTAATTACATCTGGGTAAAAAAAGGATAAGATTCTAAAATTAAAAAATAAAATCATGATTTTGAGTAAACTATACTATTTTAGTTAGTATATTTTGTAGTGAAGTTTATTGGGTTGGATTAATTGGTCCTAATTTATCCTAATTATATTGGGTTGAATTTTATTTATAATTGAGTTAAACCTTACCAACAAAGAGTAACCAACTTTTATATGGATTTGATGATGAATTTAGTACGAGTGACCGATGTTTACATTTATACTTATGTTATGGACAAAAGTGTTATATTTTTCTTTTTTTTTCATGCTTTAGATTAATTTGAACAAAGTTGTAATAATTTAACTTATTAAATTGAAGCTGAATTAACTTTTGTAAAGATTATGCTCCTTTTTAATTAGGTTGATACCTAAAAATTACATTTTTGTTCTAACAAAATAAAATTCTACAAAATTTTAACCTAATTAACCTAACTCAATCCAACCTATTCAAAATGAATGGAGTTTACATAAAAAAACAAAATCCAATCCAACTCCATAATTTTTTTAATTAACTAAATAATAAATTTATCCAAATTTTATATAATCTAACTTGCAAACACCCTTAATATTCTGAATAAAGAAAATGTTTGAGAATAATGATTTAATAACTGCAAGTATGAGAACAAAGAGGCATAAAATAACGAAATGAGGTAAGTATAACTAATAATTAAAAAATATATTGTTGATTAACGATTTTCTTACCATCTTAGTATTTTGTGGACTGAATGCTGGAAACTAGTCTTATTCTATATAAAGAATTAATGTGTAGGTTTTAATATAAAATGTTGAATAAAAGTATGATATATTTGTTGGCATTTTTCTTGTTTTTCCCAAGTATAACCCACCAGCAGTCCACTATCCCAATTATGGTACATATCAATTTCATGACAGTAAGCATGTACGTGCATGTGCCTCCTATTCATGAAATGTAATGCGCACCAATAACTTATTAGTTGCTCAGAAAAAAACTTATGTGGTGGGTACACATCATATTAACCTATGCACAGTACTCACTTGGTTTTCCTCTCTATCAGTAAGAGGACATTCACTGAAACTATGAACATCAACAACAGTGTATGATACATAAGCTTATTCTACTCAAAGACATGACTATGTATTGGTATGGATACTATGTACACAACATAAAATCCATCGGAGTGTGTATGGTAAATGTGAAATAATGACGACTCCAGAGCAAATAGGGAAGATATAAAAAAATGGTAAAAGTGTCTAAAAATATAAAAATCTTGAAAGTTCCGACTAGATATAAAATAAATATATAATATATATAAGAGGATATAAATCTCATCTTATAATTTTTTTTTTTTGTTAGACTTAAAATTTATTTTTTAATATGATATCATGAATTAGATTTATCGTAACAAAATTTATTTTTATCAGACTTCTATAAAATTGAATTAAACTTAAAATTCACTTTATACCTTTATACTTTTTATGTAAAAATACAAAATGAATGATAACACAGTGTAGAAATCAATATTTTTTAGCATTTGAATCTAGACTTTCAGTTGTAGATTAAAACAGTAAAATATTATTTTTATTGTTCTTTTATTTTTTTTTCTCCTTTAATTGGAAAAGAAGAGAAAAAGTAAGTAAAAGGTTGGTAGAAAATGTCATTGACATAATAATATAACCTTTTCTATATATTTAAAAAATTTATAAACAAAAAATTTTAATTTTAAAATAATAATATATTAAATTAAACTAATTTATAAAATATAAATTTCAAATTAATTATTATTATAGTATAATAAAACTTTATATGTATAATATATTATTTTAATAATGTGATTGATTATACATTATTTTAATTACGTAATGGTAATGTGAGCATCTATTGTTTAACGAGACACTACAAGAAAATATCTCGTTAACAAACAATTTTAGTGATAAAAAATTGTTAATTATTATAGTTGACCAATTTAAATACAATTTACGAAATAAAAAATTATTGATTATTAAAATAGTTTGTGAATACAAAATTATAATTGGTCTCTAAATTGGTTTTAAAATTTAGTTATCAAGATTTTAGTTATCAAAGAAAATTGGTTACTAAATGTTGACTACCAAGATTTTTCTACCAAAGAAATTGATTTTTAAATTAATCTCTAATTAATTAGTGACTAATTATAATTTTGTATTTATAATAATGATTATTTTAATCAATAATTTTTTTTATTTTTGTAAATTGATATCTAAATTAGACATTATGTAGTAGTTAATAACTTTTTGTCACTAAAATTAGTTGTTAATGACACAATTTGTTTGTAGTAAGAAAACTAATTTATGTGTGTTAAATTTTGAAACTTTTGTTGTATTTCATCACATCCCCATCCTCGTTGCATGAAAAGTTTATAAAAACAAGTTATCCGGTTTTTCATCTATTTTACTTTGATTTTTGAACTTTTCACACTTTTCAGCATGTTTCCACAATGACCCTAATTTTAACCGCTCTACTTTGATAAAATAATCACTATTTACTCTTATTCTGAATTTCATTATAAATTTTCCAAATTAATCTTGATTTCATATTTATTTATTATTTTCATGGATAATCATATATAATTATTGATTAATTTTTTCGTAAATTTAAATGAATTAATGAATTATAAATTGTGTTATTCTAAAAAATACGTTCAATAGTGTGATTTTTCTTAAACAAATAATGTTGATGTAATATTTAAGACTCATTTTATTTAAGATTGATTATGAGGAAGTAGTTCAAGTAAATGGAAAATCAAAATATATTTTAAAATGTTATAAATAGTTTTAAAATAAAATAATTTTTATTTATTATATAACTATCTTTCTAAAACTTAAAATTTTTGTCTTCTCTTTATCTTTTTTTTTTTTACCTAATTACCAATATTTTTTTAAGATTAAATTACATTTTGGTGACAATGACAGAACCATATAGATTAATTAGATTTTTGTTTAGAGTTTTTATATTTTTATATTTTTAAAGTTTTCAAAGTTTTTTTTTTTTTGTCTTTTTAAGAATTTCTAAAGATCATATAGTAACACATGATTTTTAGACCTTTTTTATGACTACTCTCCTCGTATATTGAATATAATGAATAATACAATTGTGTTAGGTAATAGATTTAACCGAGGAATATTATAATTTAAGTAATGGTGTTAAATCAAGTTTGAATGTTTTGGTTTGTTTTGAGTATTAAGTAAACATGTCTTGCTAAATTGGTATATTTTCAAGCTAAAGTATTAAACATGTTATAATTTGTATTAAAATTATGTGGAGTGGTTAGATTTAGATAATATTATCCTGGACCAATTTTTCTTGTTTGTTGTACTTTTTCTTTGTATATAATCCACTTAGCATATAAGAATGCACTTAGAAAATATCATCTAAAGAGTAAATTGTTATTTTCTAACTAAATTTTATCCAATGGTAGTAATTTGTATAGTTATTGTTATGAATTTGTTTAGCAAATCTCTACTCAAGAGCAATGTGCATTTTTGAATTAAATCCACCTAGCGAATCAAACTCATCCTAACAAACTTATTCTAATAATGTAATAGTAAGATTCTTGAGTTTGCACCTTGATATGTACATGTATTTATGTGTGTAGATTGAATTGGAAATGTTATGATTGGCTTAGATGAGATAAGTCAAATAATTATGATTGTATCTTAAACGAATTTGTGGTTTGTAAGATTAAATACATGAAATCATTATTAAAAAAGAACATCATATTTTCACTGCATAAACTAAAACATCATAACTTTTAAGTTGAGAAAATTATTTGTCTTTCCACCACTTTTACAGTTATTTATGGAATGAACTTCATTGTTCAACCTCTTTGTTTCTATTGATTTGGAGTAACAAACAATGGGAATGCATGTGTCTATTGTGTTTGTATCACATGATTTGGGATGATTTGCAAAAATGAATCTGGAGGAGTGGGAAGAGAGTAATTTAATAAAAAAAATTCATCTTGATTTCTAAAAATCATATTTTAATTTAATATATTTTTATCAATATTGATTTTTTTTTGTTTAAATAATCACTCACATCCCATTATAGTATAACTTACATTATCTACCGTTTAAGTTAAATTATTTTTATATGTAAGGATAAAATGATAATCTTATATTTTTATCAATTAAATCATTATTTTTAATCTATCACTCATTGATTTTCATAAACTTTTGTCTCATTTCTCTTCAAATATTACCATCTTTCCCTTGATTCAAAGAATCAAACTTTCATCTCTCTTTCCCTTCAAATTCACTTAAATTCACATTCTCTGAAATTCAACCCTAGAAACAAACACAAGCTTAGGATGTGTTTTGGTCTGAAAATGACTTTAGAAGAGTGAATTTGAGAAGAAAAGAACGTGAATGTGAAATTGTTTGAATTACAGAAAAGATTATGAATTTGAGATGAAGGTTTGAGTATGATTTGATAGGTATGATAAATTAAAAAAATGTTTTAATGGATAAAATTAAATTATTACTATTTTATCCTTGAGAATAAATATAATATAAATTTAGATGTAAATAGTAAAAATTTTGTTAAAATGAAAATTGAAATTGTTATTTAAAATTACAAAATTATAATTTATTATTATTATTTATGTTATTATCATAAATAGGTTATTAAGTTAAAATAAATTATTTTAAATGTATAATATAATAAATCATATTTGGATTTTTTTTTTTTACATTTCTTCAACATTCACCGTAAATCTTCCTTTTCATGCGAAGTGCAGAGGAGTAAATTTGCATTGGTTTTCGTGTTTTTCTAATTGTTTTTTTTTTCTCGTTAATTGTGTTTTCCATGTTCACAGTAAATCATACCAACTTCGTCTGTTGAAGCAAACTGACAGTTAAGGATTTGAAATTTAAAAACTAAAAGTACTTATATTTTGTACTGTATATAACGATTTGCAGATATAGATTTAAAAAATATATATATATTCGAATTGCATGATTTAAAAAAAAAATAGATCTGTGAATAACTTTTAAAAATTCATCCCACTCATTTGAAAAAGATTTAGGACCTCTTCGAGGATTTCTTATTTAAGTAGAAATTAAATGATGGATCAGCAAAAAAGGAGATGTTCGTTTTAGATGATATATGAGCGAGTATTTGAATGATTTAGAGAATGAATGATTTTTTTTTATCTCGCGTGTGCAGGACAAATTTGAAGGATTATTTTAACAAATGATGCTTTTATCCATAGTATGGACATTGGAATGAAGTTGGATCCGTTCTCTATAATGTTGGATCTAATCCAATGCAACTGGATCGATCCCAATGCTATTGGATCCAATCCTATGATACTTAGATCCGATTCCAAGTTTATATATATATATATATATATATATATATATATATATATATATATATTAAATAATAATATTAATAACAATATTAATAATAATAATAATAAAAATATATTAATTTTAACTGAGGACAAAATTGTAATCTTACATTTTAATACATTAAAACTTTATTTTTTATCTATCATATCATTCAAATCATTCACAAAATTTCATAAATTTTACTTTGAAATCTACTCACTCTCACCTTCAAATTCCTTACAAAAAAAACAACACACACTTCACCCTTTAATCCACTCAAATTCATCCTCTTACTCTCCCTCAAATTCATCTTTTGAAGTGAACAGAGCCTTAAGAAGATCAGCAAACATTTTTCACTTGTACCCTCTGTAAATTTTATATAAAAATATATCTATTAATGTAATTATTAATTATAATATACTATTATTTAATTTATTTTATTACATATTATTAAGTATTAATAATTCTAATTATTTATTTACTATAATTATTAATTATATATATATTATAGAAAAAATTAATAATAATAAATAATTTATTTACAAAATAATTAGTATTTTTTTTAGTTATTAAAAATTTATGTTCTAATTAATAATACATTTATTGATATATATATATATATATATATATATATATAATTTATTACATCTATTATTAATTTATTTATATATAATAATTCTTTTTATTAATGTATATAATATTTAATAAAACAAATTTATATAACTGTCTATAATAATTAATAATAGTAATAAAAATTTTGTTAAGATTTAATATTTTTATTTTATTCAATAATTATTAATTTTTATTTTTATTATTGATGTTTTAATATATTTAATAGTTTATAATAATAAATGATAATATATTTATATTTAATAATTAGTATTATATATAAAATAATAATTAATATTAATAATATTTGTTTATAATAATTAATAATAATAAAATATATGAATATGTATACAATTACTAATAATTAAAATATTGTTAAAAAATTATATATATATATATATATATATATAATTATTATTATTTATATTTATGTATAATAATTAATAATAATATATATAAATATGTATATATATATATATATATACATATATATTAAAATATTGTTAAATTTTAGGTTCAATCATTCCATAGGTTCCCATTTTTTTAGCGAAATCTCAAGTAGGTTCCCCCATTTTTATTTGACTCAATTGAGTCCCTATTTTCGAAAATTCGTTGCAATTGGTTCCTTTTCGTTAGTTGACCAGTAACGGTGTTAATTATGTGTCACGTGTCAGCACGTGATTTTTTTGACTTTTTTTTTATTTTTTTTTATAATTTTTTTTAAAAAAATTAAAATTGTCACGTGTCAATCTGACATTGTGCCACGTGGTAGTGACATTATGATGTGGCAGTGACAGTGCCACGTGTCACTATTAGATATGAAAAGTCTCAATGTAGTCCCTATATTTGGTTATTTTGTCTCAATTTGGTCCCAATTTTGTTAAAATTGAATCAATTTCATCCTGTATTAAATTTAAATTTTATATAAATTTTACAATGGTATTTTTATTATAGTTGATATTTTTAACAAAATTAAATTTATTTAAATGTATATTTTGTACTAATATTTATTTAAATTTTATTTTAAATATTTATATATCCATAATTTATAGATAAATGTTAGAGTTGCTTCAAAAATAAAAACTTTATAAATTCAAATATAAAATTTTAAAAAAAATTATAACAATTCTAACATTTGTCTATAAATTATTGATATATAAATATTTGAAACAATATTTAAATAAAGTTCAATGCAAAATATACATTTAAA
>Ga0214542_1009218_pt1 | contig 15556 bp, 3 predicted proteins | sample CNSS1metaG_FD_160096 | JGI IMG/M metagenome (GOLD analysis project Ga0214542, IMG submission 160096) | Root nodule microbial communities from cowpea collected in UCLA plant growth center, Los Angeles, California, USA - CNSS1 | ecosystem: Host-associated > Plants > Roots > Nodule | place: USA... | reverse complement strand
TTTAAAAAAAAAAAAAATAAAAAAAAAAAAAAAATGGACTGAAATATAATTAAAATAACAAATATATGGACCAAATTGATATTCAAACAATGACTTGACACGTGTCACCTTACTGACTTGACACGTGGCACAATATTGATGTGACACGTGGCATGAATAATTTTCTAAAAAAAATTTTAAAAATTTAAAAAAAATAAAATAAAATTTTTTAAAAAAGTTAAAAAATTCAAAAAAATGAGAAGTTGACACGTGGCATATCCTTAACACCGTTAACTCTATACTAACGGAATGGGCCTAATTGTTACACATTTTCAAAAATATGGACTTAATTGAGACTAAAAAAAATCTTAGGACCTATTTGAGATTTTTCAACAAAAACATGGATCAAGGGAGTATCTTAACCTATTTTTTTTAGGAATGTAAAATGGTCTTGAATAATAGTGTATAAAAATTCAAACAATTTTTTAATATTTTAATTGTGTCTAATCATGTGTTTAAATCTTTATGCCTTTGAGAGATATTAGACTCTTTGATTTGGGTTGCTAGAGGACTATTTTCGTATCTCTTGTATTAATAGATCCATATACTATCCTATGGGGTAGGGATATCAATGCAATGTTCTATGTTACAATGGATTTATAGTGAGAAGTAAATAGGAAATAGGTGTAACTTTGAGAGAGATGGCGAAACACTGCTACCATACTGCATATCTATCTGAGATAAAATTACATGGGTGACGTGCACCATAATAAAGCATGAGAAGTAGCTGAGTAGAGTAGGTATAATCACCATAGCTAACAATAGTGACACCATGTACATATGATCGTGGAGAATGAGTGTGGCTTTGTTTTTTGAAGGAGTGAAGAATCCAAATGTCACATCCTTTTCAACTGTTTAGTGGCCTTTTGCATCTTTAGAGGAATCTGAGTCTGAGATCATCTTCTGTATTATCTGTGTTGTCTCTTCCTCACACACTCTTTCGTCTTTACGCTTCCACTTCGTGTAGTAAGGCTCAAAGAATTCCTTGTTTTCCTTCTCTAGCTCATTCCACACTGATAATATATACATTAATTCATCATGTTTCTTTAATTATCATATATATATATAACATCTTCACGTGCATGCTTCTGTTTTGGTTGGTTGGTACTGCAACTTATATATATGTCTCATATACAATCTCATGTCTATTGGAAAAATTCAAAACTTTTATTTCACAATGTCATCAATCTTCTTCTTTCTTTCTTCAAAGGCTTTTCAGTTTGTAATATCTAATGTTTTCAAGTAAAATTCCTTGGGATTCAAAGAGGAAGAATTGAAAAGTACAAGTTCTGTAAAACAAATACAACTCTGCAACGATGTTGCATGTGTGCATGGTGTTTGGTGTAGAGAGAAAATTAAGATCATACCAGTGGATGTTATAACAGGATTAATATTTGCATGTTTAGAAAGCGCTTCCATGCATTCTTCCTTGGTCATGTGAAATATCAAACACTTCTCGATCAGATGCTGCACCAAATGAATGTATGAAGCAGGAGAAGAAGATGAAGAAGAAGAGTCTGCCATGGATGATTATAAAAGTAAAGTAGAGGTATAGTAGCATGAAATTGTTAGTAAGAAAATGTTATATATAGAGAGAGATGAAGGATAGGAACAGAAGAAGGAGCGTGTGAAGACGAAAAAGGGGGGGTGGTGGGAGCAAGAATCCCACGTGAGAGATAAATGATAATTGGCTAGGAAAAGATGAAAAGATTAGAAGAGATTGTAAATGACTATTCTTTGTCTTCTACAGTTGCTATAGGACCTTCCCCCTTCACGTGATTTGTGGGCCTCCCCACATACCAACGACAAACCCAGTTTCATCACCCACACACAAAACCATTTCTTCGTATATTCTGAAATGATGTTTTTTAATTGATTTTAAAATATAAAAAAATAGAAAATTATTTTAAAAAATTATCTCAAATTATGAAAAAAAATTATTAGAATTTAGTAGTTAAAATATTATTTTTCAACATTAATTATTGATGCATTCAGAAAATTTTACTGTCAACAAAATTTACATCTGATTAGAGAATGTCAGACATAAAAATTTAATCACTTATTTACAAATTTTTCATCAATATTTTTAATATTTAACTTCTTTACATCAAACATAAAATCCTAAACGTTAATTGCGTTAATTGTCTATTTTATGTTACTGTCAACGTTACCCTAAAATAAATAAAAAATGCGCATGCATAAGGAAACAATGGCACTGCTAGCTACAAGTTTCCCTATTCTATATTTAGTGGTATGATTTTATTTGTTTTTTATAACGATTGTTATAATTTATAATGATGTTTGTATTTAACTCTTACTCTTTTAATTTTTAATTAAACAAGTTAAGAAAAGAAAAAATATAGTAAGTAAAACATGATATTATATATTAATGATATTCGGTGTCAACAAAACATAATTTCTTTTGTTTAATATCAAATATTAAAAAATAATAAAATTTGTAATATTAAAATCAAAATAAAGTACTAAATAAAATATAAATAAATGTTGAATAATTATAGAAAAAAGTAAACAATTTTTCAACTGAAGTTTTATCACAACTAAAATATCTTTAATATTTTGAATGTTAACTAATTTCACTTGTCTTCGATAATGAAGGAGAAAAAATATTAGATATAATAAATAAAATAGAAATATCATCACACTAATTTGAACTTATTTGAACTTTTTTTTTCTTCAACTATTTGGCATCTATAAACATTAAATATAGAATATTAAGTGAGAAACTATTAATTAAAATAAATATAAATAAGGTTTAAGCACATTTTTAGTCATTGAATAATTTTGAGGCGAAATTAAAATTCATACCTCTCTCAAAACTTTGATATATTTTGATCTCTAAATTTTAGAATTGAATATATATAATTATTTTAACCCAATTATGTTATTTTTTTTTACATATCAAACACATATTCCCACTGACAAAAAATATAGAATAACTCAAATGCTAATATAAAAGTGTTTAACAAGTTAAAAAAATTTAAAAATTTAACATAATTGAGTTAAAAGGACTATATATTCATTTATTTTTAAAGTTTGAGGATTAAAATATATCAAAATTTCATACATAGATAAATTTTAATTACGCCTCAAAATTCAGGGACTAAAAGAAATACTTAACTCTATATATAAATTTGAATACTTTACCTAAATAGTTTGAATTCCATGTTGAACTTATTGATATGAAGTCTAATATTACAATTGTACCAAAGACATTCTAATTATTTAAAGGTCGGATCCTTTAATCCACTTGTTTCCACCATTAAGATATCAAAATTTGGACTAAGCAAATTATCCTCATTCCATTGATGATTCAACTTTGCTTTCATGAATAAAGTTCTGGATTTTTTCTTTGTGATCATAAACTATAAAAAAAATTCACTCATCAACATTCTTTCTTCACCTCCAACAACATAAATTTTAGAAGAAGTTTCATTATTTTCCATTGATATTCTAAAACCAAATAATTGACATTGTTAATATTTAAAAATAATAATTTCTAAATATTTGACTGTGAACGTTTTTTTATATTTAAAATTAAATTGTATTATTGATGTAGTTTTGAAAATGCTTGAAACTTTAAAGATTGACTACACATACAAAAGTTTTTAATAGATTTAAAATATTCAATAGACTATTTTTCATTTCCTGAACAGCTTGTGCAACTATTTATTCTAGTCCCACTAGTGTTTTTTTAGCATCATCATTCTCAATTATTTATTTCTTTTGAAACAAAATTGCATTGATAATGACCATGATTTAAAATCTGAAATGCTAGGGCATTATTTTTTATAGCACAAGATCGCACCACTAAAGTTATTATTGATCTGAATGGTCCAGATAAGTGGGAGTTCAGACTCGTGAGAATAACAAATATTTGTTTTTCTTTTTTTTTTTCATGAAAAACTAATAATTTTATTACACACATGTATAATAAATAAAATAAGTATAACCCAATTTTATATTATAAATATATATATAGAATACCTTTTCAAATGAAGTTTTTTTTTCATCTAATGACTCTTCGAAAAGAAATATAAAAAAAAGAAACATAGCTCGAAATTTAGATGGATGTTTTGGAAAACCTAAGCAAGAGGGCAAAACCTTATTCAGGAAATAGAGATTATTATTATTTCTTGGTTAGTGATTTCAAAAAGTATATTAGATTCGTTTACGACACTGAAAAAAACGACATTGGAATGTTTCCAAAATTACAAAAAAACATTACATCATGTTATGTCGAATCTGCACTAACATGTAACAAGGATTTCTCCCACACCAATCTCCTGTTTGCCCATTTCATCATATATCCAAGTTTTTTACATTTCCATAATAAGTTAAGAGATTCGTTTAATAATTAATACTATGATGTTTGTTTATTTTAAATTAGGATAAAATATCTTTTTGGTCCATTTTCATTAAATTTTGTCAAATAAGTCCTAATTTTAGTTTTGTGTTCAAATAGGTCTCAATTTTCGTTAATTGTGTTCAATTGAGTCCTTTTTTGCTAACACCGTTTAAATTATTAATGATCATGAGCATTGATGGTCACGTATCACTTCGTGATTTTTTTGAATTTTTTTGAATTTTTTTTAAATGTCCACGTGTCAACCTTATAGCTTATCATATGTCAAAATCAATGTTCTATATTCAATTTTATCTGTATATTTGTTATTTTTGTTCAATTTAGATCCAATTTTTGTTAACATGAACCAAATTGGTCCCTCTCCAAACTGAAACAAAATTTAATTTTTATATTAAAATTCACATTTTTAATTAAATATTTTTTATATGATATATTAAAATTCACATCATTATAATTTTGATATAAAAATTAAATTTGGTCACATCTTCAATAGGGACAAAATTGGTCAATTTTAAACAAAATTGGGACTAAATTGAACAAAAATAACAAATATAGAGACCAAATTGAATATAGAACATTGACTTTTACATGTGGCACGTTACCAGGTTGACACGTGGACATTTAATTTTTTTTTTTAAATTTAAAAAAATCCAAAAAAAATCACGAAGTGACATGTGACAGTCACTGTTCATTGTCGGTAATGATGATTTAAACGGTGTTACCAAAAAAGAACATAATTGAACAAAATTGACGAAAATTGTGACATATTTGAACACAAAACTAAAATTATGACTTATTTAACAAAATTTGACGAAAATTAGGAAAAAAAAATATTTTAACCTTTAAATTAGTATTTATAATTGTTATAAAAATTTACTTCCATGGGCTTAGACCATGTATCCAAATTTATAGAAAAATAAGACTACATCCATCACGTAAGAGATAATAAGGCTAAAGAGAAAGATGCAATGCAAAAGCTTGATTGATGATAAAAAGTAAAACAATTAAAAAGCATCAAAATTATAAAGATGAAAAAAATTGAAACTGGAAGGGTGTATTCAACTTAGCTCACACGAATTAGAGTTAAAAATAAAATATTTTAATTTGTTTTCCTTTTGGAGATAAAAACTTTAGGTTTAATTACTCGGATCATACCCATTTTGGTTCGAAAATTTCAAAATGGTACCCACTTTGAACTTTGTTTCAATTTAGTACCCAATTTTAATTATTGCATCAATGTAGTACCCTCCGTTAAGTCTTCACAAACGGCGTTAACTACCTTGCCACGTGTCAGCCTCTGGATTTTTTAATTTTTTTAAATTTTTAAAATTTTTTTTTTGAATTTAAAAAAAAATTGCCATGTGTCAAATCCTTGATGTGACACATGGCATTGTCAGTGACACGTGACAAGGTATCACCACGTGTCAAGGTACTTGGCAAGTGTCATTGTCTTCATCTCAACTTAGTCCCCACATGTGTCTATTTGTTTCAATTTAGTACTCATATATGTTTATTTGTTTCAATTTAGTACCCAATTTATTTGTTTGAATTTTATTCAAATATTTTTTTTTAAATGGAGAAATATTGTATCTCTTTTAAGACAAAATTTATTATTTATATAAATGTTATATTGATATTTGTTACTAAAAATGAGTTATAAAATTAAGGGCTTATTGAAATTTATATTTGTAAGTCATTTTTAATAACAAATATAAATATAACATTTATATAAATAATAAATTTGGTCTTCAAGGAGACATAATATTTCTCTATTTTGTAAAAAAAATATTCAGACAAAATTAAAATAAATAAACTGGGTACTAAATTGAAACCAATAAATATATATGGGTACTAAATTGAAACAAATAGATACATGTGGAGACTAAGTTGAAATGAAGATAATGACACTTGTCAGGTACCTTGACACGTGGCGATACCTTGCCACGTGTCACATCAAAGATTTGACACGTGGCAATTTAAAAAAAAAATTAAAAAAAATTAAAAAAAATTAAAAAAAAAGTTAAAAATTAAAAAAAAATTAAAATAAAAATTAAAAAATTAAAAAATCTAGAGGCTGACACGTGGAAAGGTAGTTAACGCCGTTTGTGAAGACTTAACGGAGGGTACTACATTGATGCAATAATCAAAATTGGGTACTAAATTGAGACAAAGTTCAAAGTGGGTACCATTTTGAAATTTTCGAACTAAAATGGGTATGATCCGAGTAATTAAGCCAAAACTTTATTATCTGATTCGATCTATTATAAATTAATAGGTTAGATAGATAAATTTAGTTATTTATTTATTTATTTTACGATTAAAATGAATTGAATAGTCTTATTTATTTACAACCGTACAATTAAAATGTTTATTTATTTTATAAAATATTAATCAATGATATATACATATATAACAAAACTAACTTGAAAATGATAAGGTGACCTGTAGTTCGAAGTGTGGGGAAGATCTAAAAATAATATATAATAAATGGAAGTAAAATTCTGATCAAATCTTTTTTAAATAAATAATATACAAAATAATAAAATGTGTAGAAAAGAGAAGGGAGGAACCAACAAACACCAAAATTTTATCATCGGAGACACTCACAATTTCTGTCTTTATGTTTCTCATTCTATTTTCTCTCATTGATCAAAATTGAAACTGATGAAAAAGTTAGATATTTAAATTGCATAATGGATCGAGGCCATAAAAATACCTCCTTTCATTATTTTTTAATTAAATTAGTATGAGTCCAATAGACTGATAACTCACCTTACACGAAGGAAGGTTATGAGTTTAACTACTCGCTACCAAAATTTAACCACTAACAATTAATGACAAAGTTATCCATTCCGATATTTTATATTAAGAATATATCATATTGGTAAAATTACTCATTTGAAACATATACAAAATTGTTACCATACTTAAAATCATATCACAAATAAAACAAAAATTAATACCTTTTTTATCAATTTTAATAGACAAATATTTACTTAAAAAAATATATTTTGAAACATTTGTAAAATTTTCTTTTTATATTTTAAAATGACTATTTCAAAAGGTTATTTTCGATACGAAAATATTTTCTAAAAAAAATATTTTAAAATATAAAAAAAATTCAACGTATTCGAAATATGTTTCGAATGCTTTTCCGAAACGCATGTTCCTAAATGTATTTTTATATATTTTTTCGGGTTGAATATTATGTATTTTTGGATTATAAAATATCTTTTGAAATATTTCATCCAAAAAATATTAAAAAAAGTGTAGGAATTTTTATTATAATTTTAAGAAGGGATGATTTTGGAATTCCATATTTTATGGGGGTGCATGAAGATATAAAAGTGGGGTGTAGGAAGAATTACCAACAAAATGTTAGACTTAAAATGGGCTCGTCATATTTATTCTACAGTTTCAACTTTCTGGTTTTGGTATTCATTTTAAATGAATGTTTTTTATTCCATCATTAAGAAAATAATATGAATTTCACAAGTGAATTAAAAATATATTTCATTGCAAAATGCATATCTATCAGATGTCACTTAAATATTTTATGTAATTTAATTAATTTCCGAAGTTATATATTACTAAATATTAATGGATTATCTTATAATAGGACAAACTCCTAAGTCAACTTATATTTTTTTGTTGTTCTTTGAAGATGTACAAATTTTGATTCTTCGAGAACTACAGTAATTTTATTCTTGGAGTGTTAGATATAGTATAAATTTAACAAATTTTAAAAAATTTCAAATGATCTCATTCAAGGCAAGTACTTTTATGGTAAACAACACAAGAACAAAAAAAAAACAGAGAATATGCATGATTTTTTTTAAACTAATATGATAACAACAATAGTAGAAAATAATAATAATAATAAAATAAGAGAATATCAAAATTTTTAATTTTGAAAAAACTCTTGCTGTTAGAAGTAAAAACTCAATTATAAAAAGTAATTAATGAAATTGAACTAAGATTTAATGTGAAAACAAGATAACCAAAAAAAAATAACACTCTCTAAAATCAATACATCAAAACAATAATATTATTAAATATGAAAAACAAAGAAAACCTAAAGTAAAACAATAATAAGAGATTGATTTCTGTGAGCATAGACTTCCAATTTACAATCCCTGCGGTTAAAATGAAAAATAATATATTATAAAACTACTATCAAATTTTCGGCCATGGCCAGATCCAATGATAAATCGAATATAAATCATAATTTTACTGGGAGATATATCAATAAATTTTCTTTATCTTCTTTTCCTTCCAAAAGCTGTCAAATCTCCACTTCTTCTTCACCTATAAGACCACTTTTTACTTAGTTTAAATAAAACAAAATATAAACTCAATTTCAATTTGTTCAAAATGATATATTTTATTAAAAAGTGGACTTTAAGTCTAACTCAATCTCACAAAATCATTTTGTAAGGTAAGATTTGTATCTCACTTATACATTATAAATTGTTTTATCTCTAGTCGATGTAAAACTTCTAATATATTTAGTAATCTACCTAAAATAAATTTAGGCAAATTAATGGAATTAATACAATGAATTTGTACTGTACGGTCCATTGGCAGATCGGCCCAGCGGACCAAAGTCAAACGGCTACAGACTGCCCGTTACGGACGAACTTCGTAGCAGACGCTGAGGCGACCAGCTTATCGGAGTCTCAGCTCTGAGCACACTAAATCCGCTACCCATCGGTCAGACGGACTAAACATTCCCTCCACTTTCATCTCCATTTGAACTTAGTCTCCATCTTCATAGAGACTCTCACCTTTAAAGGGCAACTTTCGTCAGGCCGTGCGACCCTCGGTTGGTCGGCCAAACGGGAACCTGGACCAGACAGTCAGTCAAATTAATTAAGATAAAATAAGTCAGTAATCAAAATTAAAAAGCCATTGGGCCATGATTAAGGAGTCCTAATCACAGACCCACATCGAAAACTATAAATAGGAGCCCAAGGTAGGTGGGTGAGAATCTTTAGTTCGCATTTATTACATCAGGTACAATTATCTACCGATCGGCCTTAACTGACTTAAGCATCGGAGCAGAGCCTTTTAAACATGTACACCGATCATCCGCCTGACCGATCAAGGAAGAAGGAAGATTGGGCGGAACGGAGGATACGACGAATTACATAAGAAGGAAGCAGTGAAGAGAAAAAGGTAATTTAAGTGTTGACTGCATGTGCTTGACCCCTACACCCGAAACATAATTCAAAAGCATTAAGGCTCTCTTGTTCGGAAGAATCGAAACTGAATTAGGGTACTGCAGAAAAGAACATGGGATGTATGTTTTAATACAAGATTGAATAGCAGAATGAAAACGAAAAGGATGAACAAAAAGTTGAACAGATGCACCTGAGACTTCATAGAAGACAGACGAAGAAAGCAACAAGAGTGAAGTTAAGTGGTTTAGGTACAAGTGTTGTTTCCTCTGAGCGATCCATGTTTGAAGCTATGAAGTGTGATGAATCACTCAGCATAACATTGACTTAGAAGAAGCAACATTGTAACTAAACCACCACAACTTTTTAGCAGCATAACATTCACCTTCACTGGCTTTGGATGAGATCTATTACTGATCCTTCTCCCACACACTCCTTCTATTTATAATCAAATTTTCATGACAGAGAAAAATAATTGAAAGGTCTCCACTTTCGAGAAGAAATTTTTTTATGAGAGTGAGTTCTGCAATTTCTTCGAGATAAAAGGTGTGGTTTCTTTTTTTTTTTTTTCCACCAATTAAGGCGTAACGAAATATCTAAGTTTTCTTCCCACGTTAGCTCCAAGATTCTCTTTTTTTGAACTTTTCTCTTTTTCTATTAATAGCTATTATATTATAGCATGTTTTGTAGTGGCTCTCGAAAGTCACAGTTTGGAATCACGGTTCAAAATTAAACGTCGATTAAAGTTAAAATAATTTTATAATATATAAATGGAATATAAATTTTATTTTATAAATTAATTTTAATTTTGTAGAATTGAATCAGTTTAAAATTTGCTTCTAAGGACCACATCAATCTTATAAAGTAAATATAAACAAATTAAAGTTGAATGTATCACGTGAATGGCTACACAGTAAACTATTCGTTTGCATTTGCAATTTTTGTTTTTTAATTTTAGATATTAAAATTTTGTGTCAACTTCATTATATTGAGAGATGGGTATTCCAGTATTTGTGAGATGGAGACGTATAATTATACTTTTTTGTTTGTCGGATGATAGAGTATTTACCATTTGATCAAAAGTTTATTATTTGATCAAGAAAAATGATTTTTTGACTACTAAATTTTAACAATTTTTTTTTACAACCTTAGGTGATATCTTCTAAATGGTTCTTTATTTCTCCATTTTCTCATTCTTAATATTCCAACAAAACCAATCAGAATATGACACATCATGTTGTAAAAGGAAGTTGTCAAGATTTAGTAGTCATAATATCATTTTTTTTTTATCAAATATTATAGTTATTAGTCAGGACGTAACTCCAGATGTTACAAATTAATTATGACCCATTCCATTTGATCTCCATTACAAAATAAATGATGTCACATGCAAAAGTTTGTTATTTTAAATATTAGTTAAAAAAACATAGATTAAAATATTCAACAAGAAATAATAAAAGTATTGCAATTTGGTTGGTTCTATAAGATCGAAGGGTGGTTAACCTATTCAACAACTTTGAATTAAAAATAATCGATATTGTATGAACATTAGAATACTAGTGTAAAAGGTTCACTATTTTAATCTGTCATAAGAAAATAACAAAGTGTCTCCACTTTAAGATTGAAAATTTAAAAAATACAGGACAAAGAAAGTAAAATAGCTTTAGTTTGGAGTAAAGCATGCATTTGAAAAAAATATTCATGTGTGAAGACAAAAGATCTTTTTGATTTTGTTGCTGATAAATCTACATGCCTCTTCTTAAACTCTTTTCAAAAATATCCTCTTCATTATTGCCGTGTGTTAATGATTACACGTCATTCTCAAACACTCATTTCAATTATTTTTATTTCAATGTTTTTTGAACATTTATGATTGCATTATGTTTTATTATATTCTTATTTTGTCACCTAATATTTAATTGAGAAAAATAACAATAAATCATTGTATAAATACATGTGTTATTTCTCCCTTTTTCAAATTTTAATAAGAAATACAATATAATCATAAATAATTGTTAACAATAATATACTAATGTTTTTAATTGAATGATATCAAAATTATCTCTATTTTTTTTTCTTTCTAAATAAACAACTTACATTTTTTTCCTATTCTTCACCTTCTCAAACTTCTCCTCAAGTAAATACTATTCATTTCACTTTATTTCTCCTAAGTGTGAGTGGTATATTTTAGTAAATATTCTCATGAAAAATGAAGCCTTTTCACAACTTTGTTGTACTGACTTTCAAAATTGTAATATTTTCAGTAATATATTGAATTATATTATTTTTAAATATTTAATTTTCTCATTTTCTTAAAATATATAAACATGTTAAAATAATTAAATTAAACTAATAAAAAAAAGAGAACAAGCCATTTTATCATTTTTATACTATTTCACTTATTTATACTATTTTATTAAGTAGGGTGTTCCTCACAATACAATAATTGACATTCTTAAAATAAATTCTGAAGACCTAATTTTGGGATTTAGAAAAAGAAAAATCATTAAAAAATAAATTTTGTGTTGGCCCATTCAATTTCAATTATAACAATATTAACCAATATTAAGGAAACTGAAAAGAGTTCACGGGCCACCATCCATTTGGTCTTCAATTATTGACCTATCAAAAGGAGAAAATGTCGGAAAATTTTGAACGGTAGAGATTAAACCACCGAAAGGAGATATTTTATTCCTATTTCAAGAAAAAAAAAATAGTAGATGAATAATATCAAGTCACAAAATCTGTTTTATGAATAGATATAATATAAAAAAATATAGAACAAGTTAAATTATATTTAAAATATATGATTTTACTTTAAAAAGGTCGTATTATATAAGTATAATTTCAATTTTTTATTTTTCAATAGAAAGATTACATTTAGTATATATGATTTTAATTTATACATTTTGATAAATATAATATTTATTGTTTATTTTTATAATTGAAGGGAAGTTTTATATACCAAATACTATTTTCCATTATTCAGAAAAAAAAAGAGTTAAAATTATACCTACCTAATTTTATTTATTTATTTTTCCTTTTCGTAATTTTCTTTTTAAAAAAAATCAAAATTTTCTAAAACCACATCTGCTCAAATAAATTCTTATAATCAATTGAATTAGTTAATAACATGTGATCAGAATGTTTTCTTTTTTTCCAAACAGATATGTATCATTATCAACAACAACTTTGGTTTACCAAATGTGAATGTGATGTCATGAAATCTAAAAGCTATGTGATTGTGTTCACGGATTACCCAATCTCAATTATGATACTATAAAAGTTTATTAGGCACAGTTTTATTTTATTCCAGAAAATAACTTTTTTTGTGTGACCAATATTGAATATTTTAAAAAATTAAGATGTATGAAAAGTTAGTTAGGGCAGATAGTTAAACTCTAAATTTCTTACAAATCTATTGAGTAATGAAAATTGTATTAAAGTGCAAAATACAAGAATAAACAAATTTTATCTCAATCAAACCTAGGTAAACCACTCTTAAAAGAAATTTTCATATCACATTTTTAAATTACAAGTAGTTAAGAAATCACTTATTGAAATAAGTAATTATTATATATATTTTTCAAGAGATTAAACATACTTTCAGACCTAAAATTCGATCCAGAATTGAAATTTATTTTGCATTTAAAACTTTGAGGAAAATCTTAATGACAATTCTCAAAATTTAAAAATTAATATGTAATTTTTTTAATTCAATTATTTTAAATTATTTTGACATATCAAATCGTGTTTTTAGCTGATATTTAAATTGTGTTACACTACATTTTCGTATAAAACATATTTTACCATGTAAAAAGATTAATGTAATTTATTTTTAAAGTTTATAAATGAAAATATATTAAAGTTTAAAACAACGAAGAATTTTAATCTCACATTCATATTTAAAAAGTACAACTATATTTGATATTTTTTATATTTTCTCAGTCATTTACCACCAAAAATAAAATCATTAAAAATATTTATTAACGAACGAAAGGAGTTGGTTTGCATCGTAGTAAAAGAAAAATCACCAGATAGTTTGTTTATATTATATTGTATTGTTAAAATATATGAGTAATTTGCGGACGTTGAAATGTCAATAAAATTTTTACACGCAGGTCAAATTCAATACGGGTAAGAAATTGATATATGTAAATAATGGGTATGAATATTTTTGATACTCGTATGTTAATAGATAGGTATGTGTATCATAATATCTGTATATGTGGATATTCGTATCCACTATATTCTACTTTAAATTAAACAACAAAACATAATTAAAATATTAAAACATCGAGTTTGAATGAATTATTTTTTATTAATTGGTTTTAAAAAACATCAATTTCTTTATAAATTGTCGTTCAACACTATTTAAATAAATTATCTGCATTTGTTTTGAAATTTATGAATTTTTTGCATTATATTTTTATTTAAATTTATGGTTAAAATATGTTGTTAAATATTAAATTTTTCTTTTGTAAATATCCGCAAATACTTGTGGATATCCATAGATATTAAAAAAATATGCGGGTACCCGCACATATATGAATACAGTTACATGACAAATATTTATCAACCGAATAAGATACGGAGAAACTACTAAACGTACCTACCCAACCCATTGACATTCTAGATGAACGTATATAATTGCTCTTTTTAATTGAGAAAATTTCTCTTCTTTTAGTTTTAAGATATATTTAAAGGTAAAATAAAATATAAAATGTCTATACTGAATGGAGAGGTTTTCTTTATATATGGTTATAAATGTTATTAATTTTTTAATTTTGAAATAAATTAAAGACATAATTGGAATGTGAAATATGCACATTAGTTAATTAAATATTGTTATATATAAAAATATAATTATGGATAAAATGAAAATGAAATTAGTAACTCAAATGAGAAAAATTGTTTTATATATTATAATAGATAATTGTGATATAAATTTAAAAAACATTTTCATAAATCAAAATATGGAATATACGTCGCACAATATATGTATAATTACTAATAGTATATAATTAACTAACTTAAAAAGTGAAAGCATATGTCACACCTTAAGAACCGAAAACAAATTTTTTTCAATGTTTGTGAAAAAGTCAATTTATCCAATGCTAACTTTTATTTTATAAAAAAATTTAAATAATACGTGACACGTCATTTGTTATATTTTACGTAGTCTAAAAATAAGAATTAAAAATAATAATTTTGAAAATGTAGAGACTAAACATTAATTATTATGGACATTTTTAAATTTAAATTAAAGTTTAGAAATTAAAAACATATTTTTCTCCTAAATTATTTATAAATTTTATTTTTATTTTTAGTACCTAATTAAAAATTATTATATTTTTATTATCTTAAATTATGTGATTGTAAGAATGCAAGTTAAAAGCCGAACTTATGTACTGTTTACGTAAAGTTTTTAAATACAGTTGATCTAAATTAAGTGATAATAAATACCAAAATTATTTCTTTAATACTAATAATAAAAAAATTTCTATGTTCAGAATTTAATTTTTATATAGTAAATATATTTGTTAATTGAAAAGAAAAAACGTAATTTTGCTTTGCAGTATATATATTAAAACATTATTATCAAACTTTTCTTATCACATTGCCCGAGTCTTTCTGTAAATCATTCTTCTAAATTTTATTATCCTTTTAAAAATTTGGATCAAATTTAAAACAATAATAAATTATATTTGGAACTTAGTTTTGACAGTAAATTGAATCCAAATAGAGTCATAATACCCTAATAATTGTCATTTAATACACTCATAATACCCTGTATATTAATACATTTGTATTTTAGTATGTTTTGTTTTTTTTTTTTTACATTTAATACACTCATAATACTCATAAATCCTGTATATTAATACATTTGTATTCTAGTATGATTTTTTTTTTGTTGGTAATGCATTTTTGATATGATATATTGTATTGTCAG
>Ga0214542_1009212_pt1 | contig 15576 bp, 15 predicted proteins | sample CNSS1metaG_FD_160096 | JGI IMG/M metagenome (GOLD analysis project Ga0214542, IMG submission 160096) | Root nodule microbial communities from cowpea collected in UCLA plant growth center, Los Angeles, California, USA - CNSS1 | ecosystem: Host-associated > Plants > Roots > Nodule | place: USA... | reverse complement strand
AAAAATAGTTATAAAATTTAATTTTTTTTTTTTTTTACATCTTAACTTATGTATTAATGACAGAGAAATACTATATATCCTTCTTGTAAAATAAACACCTTTATAAGTAAAAATTCATACTATTTTCTCTTTATGATAGTTATTTCTTAATATTCAACCTTTGTTTTGTTTGAACAAATAGTTAAAATAAATAATATTTTGAAGCTTTTAGTCTCATGAGAGAAATTAAGACAAAATGTTTAATAGGTTTCTTTTTATACTCAAGGTAATTAAGAACCATTATTTGATTATAATAAAATTACTTAAAAATTTATTAAAAAAAGAGAGAACTGTAATTAATTTAAGTGTTACAAGTGAACTAATATAAAACATTTAATGTCTCTATTATCCTTTAAACAACCTCTCTTGGATGATATAATATTTTCTCGCAAAAAAATAAAAATAAAAATTCTACTTTATTCAAATCTTTTTATAACCTACCTATATCTTCAATAAATCTCATATGCTTTTCTGAATTTTGTATTATTTTCATACACCCAATCAACGAATTTTTTTCCTCTTTGTTTTATATTTATACATCTTTTCAACAAAACTATATAAATTACGACTTATTCGGTAGGGAAAAGAGAAATAAAATATACAAAAAAAAAAACGATAAAGTGAAAACATGTAAAAAGTAAAATAAAAAAAAAGTAGAAATGTAAAAAGTGAAAAATAAAAGAAAAATAATGTGAAGAACTGTTATGAATCCCACCACTCATAAAATTATATTTTCTCAAATTTCTACCTTCATTTATCCCTAGCATTTCATTCTAATTAAACAAAGTCTTAAATACTGAGACATTCATCCCAAAATAAAACATACCATAAGATATATTTTTATCTGTGACCACGCCATGTAGGATACAAACCCCTCAACAACGAGTGGGTGTTTTTTTTTTTCGCTTACAAAAAGTCATCTTGTGGAGGGAAAGTATTAAGAATTGAGTTTACTCTAAAATATGTTTGTAGGGTTTAGAGAAAGAAGATAGCGTGAGTGAACTCAAGGTATATAGCATAGGAATGAAAGCGAAGAATTTGGGAATGTGAATGTGATGGCGCAAGTTCTTCTCTATCGTCCTCCTCTGCTTCGCTTCATGGCTTCTCGCTTCTTCATCCACTCTTCCTTCCATACGCGTTTTTCTTCTCTCCCTCCTTCTACTCTCACCAAAACCAGGTATGTATAACTTCACTTTCTGCTTGCCCCTTTTAAAAAGGTTTCCAAATTTTGATAATGAAGCCTGAAGGGTTTATCTGTTTGTCCTTATTCGTTTCGTGGTTTTCCCAGGACGAGTTTTCATCTGAGGAAATTTTTGGTTCCCTGCTCGGTTTCAATAGCGGCTACTCCAAGGGCGTTTATGTCTTCTGTCCCTACCACTGAAGCTTTTCAGAAAAGTGAAAGTTCCACCGCTTATGGTTCTGATCAAATTCAGGTTTTGACGGGTCAATTTGATTGTGCTAAATATTATGAGTGCTGTGGGAATTAGTTTATGTGTGCAGTTTTATACCATGTCGTGGGTTTTTCTTGTTAGTTTGGGCATTAGTATTTGGTTTAGTTAATTGTTTTGTTAAATATGGTTTGGAAGTGGCATGTGTTTGGTAAAGGGTTGTTTGGTACATGTAGGTGCTGGAAGGCTTGGACCCTGTGCGGAAAAGGCCCGGGATGTACATTGGAAGCACCGGCCCTCGAGGGCTGCACCATTTGGTATTTTCTTGTAGTTTCATTTTCTGCGGCTGCTTTGTTGCTATTTTGTTTTTGTCCCGCGGTTTCTCTGATTGAAGAGTTTGTGTGGTGTCTTAGGTGTATGAAATTTTGGACAATGCTGTTGATGAAGCTCAAGGTGGGTTTGCTTCCAGGATTGATGTTGTTTTGCTTGCAGATGGTTCTGTGAGCATCACTGACAATGGTCGTGGGGTATGCTTTCTTTTTTTTTTTAAATTTTCTCATGGTTGACTGTGCTTTATTTGTATGTATTTTGCTCTGACATTTTTAGTTGGTTCATTTTTGATAACCGACCTAATTAATGTTAATTTTAAGTTTAAACCTTTGCATTTTACATTAAAAATTTAGACGCCCGTCTGCCAAAAAAATCCTCAGTTGGGTATAGTATGGTACTATTTTTTTTTTAATGTAACCATTAACTATTTTCTAACTTTCTTAATTTTTTGGAGTTAAATATTATATATGATGAACTGCTTGACAGTGACAATGCTAGCAATGGCTATTTTTTGGAAATAAATATAATTTGCCTTCTATCAAGATTTTAAGCTGTTAAAATTCTTGTGCCCTTTTGATCAGTGTTTAATGCTATCTTTTACTTTATTTTGATTACATATACTAATTTATATCATGGAGTGCAGATTCCTACTGACTTGCATCCAGTTACAAATAAATCTGCCTTGGAGACAGTGTTGACGGTATTATTACACATACTTTGATAAGTCTTGTTAATTGCTTCGTTATATGCTTTAAACGTTTCTGAATATGTATGTTGTGGCTCTTTCTGTACCATGCAATTCAAATCCAACTGAGTTTATTTTGCTTTTTATCTTCTCAAAATTTTGTTTAGAATGGAGGGAGAGGCATGACTATTTGAGATTTAGCTGAGCTATTTTATCACAAAATTATGTTTTTAGTGTAAGGGAAAGCATGTCAGTTTGAAATTTAGTCAAGGTATGGAGTTCTAGAGTTGATTTCCCCATTCAGTGACTATTAGTTGTTTTTAATACTATTGCTAGATTCATTTTTTGTTATTCCACGTGTTCTTGTTTTAATTTGTTATAAATGAGGTAGTCAGGTTTTTTGTCATTTCTACACCCTGACATATGGAGCTTTTTCCACATCTTGAGTATCTGTTGACTTGACAAAGATGTGATGTGAACTGGGTGTTATGCCATCTATTAGCTTGTCATGTTAAATATGACAAGAGAATCATTTAACCATCAGCAAATACGACTGAGATTCTTTTTGTGTTATTCTGCAAATTTTATTGTCACTATTCAAGGATAGTAATTAACTGATTGGAGTCTTCCATATCTGGTTCTGTATTGTTGATGGTCCTTATCATCTTCTAGTAAAATATAAAGTTTGAGAAAGTGTTTCCTATTTTCATTTTTCTTCCTGTTTCCTGATGTGTATTCAGGAAAAAATGAAAATAGAGAATCATAAAAGGTTGTTTTCTTTTTCTCTATACAAACTTCTAAAAGCTAAAAACAAAGTGGAAAGAGGAAATGTTTTTTCAAACTAAACACCCCCTAAAATTTTCACTTTTGAAAAGGTTGGAACTTGGATCTTATGCTGTAACCCAAATTTTCCCCGCTTTTGGAGTACATATTGTATGTATTTGATGTTTTTGGATAACAGTTATTTACTCCTTTGAACTTTTTAGGTCTTGCACGCTGGTGGAAAATTTGGTGGTGCCAACAGTGGGTACTCTGTTTCAGGAGGTTTGCACGGTGTTGGTTTGTCTGTTGTTAATGCCTTGTCTGAGGTACATTTTTATCAATTTTGTCCTTTTTCTTTTTAGTTGAAACCTTTTCAAGGTTTATACAATGCATTGGATAAAAAAATGGTGATGGGTATAACTGTTGTTTTCTCTAATTTTACACATCCACACCTTATTCATCACATGATGTTAGCAAATAACACAATCGCTTTATATTATGTTTTTAGTCAGATGTTGTTAGTTATGCTTAGTCAACAATGTTATCTAAAAATCTTGTTTACTATCGAAATTCACAGTCACTAGAGATAACAGTTTGGCGTGATGGAATGGAATACACACAAAAATATTCTCGTGGAAAGCCAGTGACAATTCTAAAATGCCTCGTGCTTCCAGATGAAAGGAAAGATCATCGAGGGACACGCGTTAGATTTTGGCCTGACAAAGAAGGTTCATATTATATGATCATGCATTTTTTTCTAGTTTGTGATTTTTTCCCAGCAAATTTTACACATGATGTATTTTTATCTAAACATGCAGTTTTCACCACTGCTATTGAGTTTGATTATAACACAATAGCTGGACGGATTAGGGAGTTAGCTTTCCTCAACCCAAAGGTGAAGTTGTTGAGTTAGTATTATCCGTTTGTGATGTCATATACAACATTCGTTATTCTTGTTACATATGGTCATAAATGTTGATACTTCATCATGACAACTTATTTGTGTATATTGGTTACTTCATCAATGTGTTGATAAGTGCCTAAATTTCCTTTAACGACTACTTGTGAAAACACATGTGCTACCTTTACTTAAACTAAGATATAATTAAATTTAAAAAATAGTTAAATTTGAAAAAAAACAGTTAAATTTAAAAAAAAGTCACTTAAAGAGTAAAATTGGTATAATTGATTTAAAAAAAATATTATTTAAAGGGTAAAATAAGAAACATAATGTGGACACCAAAAGAGAGAATCTCTTTATATAATAGTATAGATGTATATAGAACATCTATGCTACATATAAAAATCAATGATGACCCTTCACTGAATAGCTTAAGTTTTTGGGAGTTAATAATATGGTATCAGAAGTCTCTATGACCAGGCGATTAATAAAAGTTGACATTAGGCATAACATGAAGTGGGTCGGTCCGTGCAATTTTTTATGCTTTAGGTCCAAGAGTTATTGTGTGAGGGAATGTTGCATATAAAAAAATATTTATGAGCCTTCACCTAATATTTTGAGCTTCCGGGACACTTGATGATTGATATTCTCGTTTTGGAATGGAGTGTAAGGATGAAAATTGGATACAAAAGGTATTAACTGCTAGAACGGTTGTTGGTCCATTGGTGGGACCACATATTTTCTGTTTAGTAAAGCAATGACATCATTTAGATCAACTGCACAGGAAGTGCTGGAATTTCTGAAGCTCAATTGAACACTGAATATGGCACAAGAATAGGAACATTGTCACCCCCTTAAAAGGGGATTAAAACATTTGCCTTTTGTATGTAAAAGGAAAGCAGTCAATTATGTAAATTGACTGAGAATTATAAGATGGCTACAGAGATTTTTTTTTTTAACTGATAATGTATGATGACAATATAATACCGAAGGTCCTCGTTGTCATGTAACCAATTTGAATGAGGTTATAAACGATGTTTTCAATACGAAAGTATCATTTGAGTTAATCTAAAAGACTTGGTTTGTATTATGTTCCATATTAATTTTTTTTTGCATCTTAGTATCTGTTATTTAGACTACATAAGCATTCGTTGCTTGATAATATTAAATTGGTATCTGGAGTTAAAGTCATACAAAAACTACCTTAATTATTAATAGTTTGATATACTTGGCATCAATGACTCTTATTGGTTTTCCAGAAATTTCAGTTTTTTTGTGTGTAACTTGCAGAATTTTTTACTTGATTCATGGGATTGGGTTTTAGATTTATTCTCCTTTTTAATTATCTTAAACACAATGAAGCTCTGTAGATATTTATGAGTTACATTTGTTTAAAATTAAAACTCTTTTGTTCTACCCCACAACTTGAATAAAAATTAATTTGAATAAAAGAATAGAAACATCATTTTGTATGTTACTGAGTTTGGACGGAGTTATGAAAAATTCTAGGTACTAGCACAACAATTATTTTGATAAACAAATCATATACTTGAAGTTTTTAAATTAATAAGATGAAGCCTAGCTTATCACTTCTAATCAAATTTCTTGTTCTACTTCTCTAAGATAATAGAGGGTCAAGCTCAATCTATTTGGTGTCAACAGAAATCTAATCCTTTATGTCCTTTTATATTTTCGTTGATGCTTGGCTATACTTTGAATATGTAAGTAATATTCATAGGTTTTCAGTGGGTTAAAGGAGAAAAGTGCATTTTCCATCATTGAGCCAGCTATAAATCAAAGTATTCTAGAGAGCATTTTTATATTTACCTTGTGTCTTATGATTGGTTTTCTTGACCTTTGCAGCTTACAATCACTCTTCAGAAAGAGGATAATGATCCAGATAAAGCTCAATATAACAAATATTTTTATGCTGGGGGGTTGGTCGAATATGTGCAATGGCTCAATGCAGATAAGGTCTAATACTTGTAATTTATGGTTAATGCCATTTGTTCTTTTATTGTTTTGTGCTGGTTTGTTTAGGTAGGATATCTTATCCTTCGTTCTACTTCAATTATAAATCAAGTCTCTGTTATACTTGTGTGCATCACATTTTATTATATGTTTCTATAAAATATCTATCATACTGCATATAATATTTACTGCACTACTCTTTTAAGTTCACATCTGTAAACACTTGCTCACATGGAATTTGGGAAAAAAAGAAGTTTGATACCATCTGGATTCAGATTTTTATAATAAATTGTGAAAGTTGTATTACTTGCTACAATTTTGGAGTAATGCTACTGACACAATCAGTTGAATCACCATTGAACTCACCCTGTACACCAGGGTCATTGCATCTCTGTTTTGTCAAGCGAAGTAATGACTCATGCAGGATGACCAATGCTCATGTCAGTTATGTGGGTCTATTAAGTTTTCTTTATGTGCTGAATGAGTATTTACATGTCTTGATGTCTGCTGGTCCTCGTGACAGAAGAAAAACGAAAAAGGCCAATTAGTTAGAGCTGGAAATAAAGCAAAGCTGTTACAGTTGTAGTTAAGTAAAGAATTGGTTGGGTAGTTGACTTGAATAGAAGCAAGAAAGAAAGTTGAAAGAGATTTCTTGGTTTTGGAGAACAGATCATTAGCTCAGCTGTGAAAGGTGGTGACCCTTGAAGGAGAACAGAGCATTTTGAAATCATTCTTTATTCTATTTCCATTTTGGTTTGTAACAATATTTCTCTTTGATTGAAGTATCTTTCTCGACAGTTGGATGTGCTTTCATTGCTTGTAATTAGTGTTTTTAATTGTTCCTTGTAAAGATGGCTTAGTGTTGCTACCTGATTTTATCAGTCTTGATTTTTTTTATTAAAAACATGTCTCATTGTTTCTATTTGTTCCTTTTAATGGAAGAACCAACATCTTATTATGCAATAGATTTGAGCTGATGTTTTCAGTAGTTGTAAAATGGTTACTGACTAGTGACCCTCCGTTTCAGAAAGCTCTTCATGACGTTCTGAGTTTTAGAAAAGAAACTGATGGCATCGCAGTTGATATAGCTTTTCAATGGTAAGCCCTACAACTCCAATTGACAGCAGAGTTCGCTAGATACATTTCATCTAGTATGTCATTTGGCAGTTGCCTGCATATGGATTAGGAGTTAATTTGTGAATTTAGGGTTTGCCTTTTATATCTAGTAAAAGTAGAAGCTCAAAATGAATGGAGATTTCTGTACAATATGGTTGACAACTATTTGTAATTCCTTTTTAGCATATTTGATTCCATTAATTTCTTCTTTACTAGGTGTGCAGATGCATACTCAGATACAATACTGGGATATGCTAATAGTATACGCACTATTGATGGTGGCACTCATATTGAGGCCATGAAGGCTTCTATAACAAGAACGCTGAATGGTCTAGGAAAGAAGTCAAAAGTTATTAAGGTATTGCTCAGCTGCTGTTTCTTTTCTTTTTTGCTTTCCCTCTTCAGCGATTTATGCATGGCTACTTTCTTTAAATATGAAAGTCCAGGTATAGAATTTGTAACTTTGATTTTCTCTCTATACCTACTGATACTTTAACTACATTGTTTTACCCTTAACTTAGGGTGCACTACAGTAATCAATCTCTCAAAGACAAAACAACTTCGCCTATTATATAATTTATGCTTAACAGAACTGAAACATCTGTACATGTTGACATGGTCTATTAAACATGGGAATTGTAAAATAGCATGCCTCCCTTTGTCTGACTTGATCATTTATTATTTTATGAGTAGTTCACAAAGTGGATTCTTTTCATTGTTAAATAGTGTTGTCTGTTCTTTGCAGGATAAGGATATTACTTTAAGTGGCGAGCATGTTAGAGAGGGTCTAACATGTGTTGTCTCAGTCAAGGTCCCAAACCCCGAGTTTGAAGGACAAACAAAGGTATTACCTATTTTTTATATTAGTTTGATGCAATGCTTACATTCTCTCCTTCAGGTCTACTGGAATATTGGAATTTTCAGAATCTTATATTCTTTTCTTGCATTACATGGTACTGCCTCAAGTTTTTTTCTTACTATTCTCTTTGACGTGAGAAGACAAGGTTAGGAAATCCAGAGGTACGAAAAGTGGTTGAACAATCTATTCATGACTATCTTACTGAGTATTTAGAATTGCATCCAGATGTGCTTGATTTAATACTTTCTAAAGCTCTTAATGCTTTTAAGGTAATCATCTCTTTTTTGAGTTTACAGTTCTGTATTTTAAATCTATTGTTCCTGATAGGAGGTTAGGCTTAACCAAAAGCATCTTGTGAATTTATTGTCTAATTAGGCAGCTCTGGCAGCAAAAAGAGCGAGAGAATTGGTGAGACAAAAGAGTGTATTGAGATCTTCATCTCTTCCGGGAAAACTAGCTGATTGTTCATCTTCAAATCCTGAAGAATGTGGTATGATGGTTTTTAATTTTGTGAAACTTATTTTACTTAACATTTGAACCACAGTTTTGTGATGGACCTAGAGTTATTATTATTAATTTTGCATATCATAACTCTTAGATCGACATTTGTTCAGATCTCACATCAATTATGTATATTTCTAAAACTATATTATAAAACCTTGGAAAATCTATATCCCATGAGACAGGTTCAGAAGTTAAGTTAAACCCAACCCAAATTTCAGATGGTGTTGTTAAAGCCGGTTGTAAAAAATAGTCACCTAACTGTCCCATAATCTATTTGGTCCATAACTTTCCAAATAAATGTTAAATAGTAGTTTTGTTATTATGTCCTGAAAATCTATATTTCAGTATTTCTTTCGACTTTTGACTTGACTTTTAGTCTTGCCATCTAATTATATGTTTTAGGGATTTCAAAAGTATGGCCTTTCCAACTATCACTCAAATATATTTCATTTGTTAAGGCTGTAAGTTGATTCCCTTGGGCAATTGTATGCAGATTTGTCAAAACAATAACATGGTGTTTTGGTTATAAAGTTATGTGGCGGTTTTGGTCCCAATTTTAGAGTTAATGTTTTGTTTAGAGTCCTTTGGTAATGTTTTGAATGATTTGATTCATGTTTGGTCAAGAATTTATACTTTAAAACTAATTGTTTCTTACTAAGCATGACTATTTGCTCAAATGTTTACATCAGTATTGTTAGACTAGGAAACAGGGGAATGATGGACTGAAATTGTGTTTGAATACATGGTGGATGCGAGTTTATACAGACTTATTACATTAATTATACATAAACACATGATATTATTTTTCCATTAAATCAAAGATTATAGGTTAAATTACTTTTTTGGTCCTTATATTTGTCAAGTAATATTAATTTGGTTCTCAAGTTTTATTTTGTTTCAATTTGGTCCTCATTTTCTTAAAAATGATTCAATTTAGTCTTTACCGTTAGTTTGACCAGATGGTGTTAAAGTCAACGTCACGTGTCAATTTTTGTTTTTTTTTTTGAATTTTTGAATTTATTTTGAATTTTTTGAATTTTTTTATTTTTTACACTTGTCACTTCACAGTTGTGCCACGTGTCAAAATGATTCAATTTAGTTCTTATATTTGTTTTTAGTTTTAATTTAGTCTCAATTTTTTTAAAAATGAAGCAATATTGTCCCTCCTTAAATTGACACTCAATTTACTTTTTTATAAATTTTATAGTGATATTCTTACTAAAATTAACGTTTTTATTATATATTTCTATAAATATTTTAAATTAACTTTAAATTTTATACAAAACATTACACTTTGGTTTTGTTTTAAACTTGAAATTTAGTTCCTAAACTTATGTGTAACAAGTTATTTGATTTTTAATCTTTACTAAGTTTGTATAATATGATACACTTGATGTCTTTATATATGATGACAAAATTGTTAAAATTAAGTTTGGAGTTTAACTTTATTTAATAAAAATTTCAATTTTAGTAAGAATATCATCATAAGATTTATATAAAATTAAATTAAGTGTCAATTTAAGAGGGACAATATTGCTTCATTTTTACAAAAATTGGGACTAAATTGAAACTAAAAATAAATATTGGGACCAAATTGAATCATTTTGAGACAAAAAAAACTTGAAGACCAAACTGATAATAGAGGACCAAAAGAGTAATTTAACCAAAATTATATTCTCATAATCCTCTAGTATTACATATAATACCCATATGTGGATTGCCTACCATTGGTGAACTCACCGAATTGACATATGGCTCACCAACTTTCTTAGCACGCCTCCTGTCTTCATAAACGAGGCCACTCTTACTGTACTTTAGTATCTGAATTAATGCACCCTAATGTCCTAGAGGGAGTTCAAGGACTGTCTCACTACACATTCTAGAGACAATATCTAGATATTGACTGAGACAGTTAAACTTTGCAACCAAGTTCTCTTCTAGGAAAATATCAAAGCTTAACTAGGTCTATAGTTTGGAATTGGTATTACAGGTACTCTTTCATGTTAAGAATGGCAACAGGTCATTGGTGATGTTGATATGTCTAGTGAGGTCGTACAACCTGAGTCTTTGTTTGGGGAACATCTAGGTGCACAACAGGGTCATCTTGGGAAACATGTTTAAGTGGGACTTGATTAGGGATATTAGGAGGGACGAAGGAGGAGAGGAAGAACTCTCAAGGGGAGGGAAACAACGATAGGTTGATAACCTTTTTACTATCAATGATATCCTAGTTAGACACATTTGGTGGACTATGGTGAGAGTTTGTCAAGCGAAAGCCAAATTGTGAACAAAACACGTGGAGAGAAAGACACAAGGAGAAAGTGTATCAAATGGTGAACGAGGAGTCTAATCATTTGGGGCAGAGGATGACATGTGATTGATAAAGTAGTTCACTGAGAGGACAAAACCACCCTAGAAGTGTCCGGTAACATTGCCATGGAGAAGAGTTTGAGGGTTTCAGTGAGATGCTTGTTTTTGTGCTTATCGGCCTTGTTTTATTGAAGTTTGTGGGCATAGGATATTTGTTGAAGAATGCCTTTTAAAGCCGTGAATTATTGAAACCAATGAGATAAATATTCACATGCATCTTCGTTGTGAAGAGACTATAGGGATACTAGACTGTGTGTTTACTTCAAGATAAAACTTCTTAAGGAGGGAAAACAACCCTACCTTCTTTTCGTGAAAGATAACCATGTAGGATGCCAAAAAACATCAACAGAAGTGGCAAAATATTTAAAACTGAACTGGGTGGGTTGCTGTCAGAATGTTGTCGGAAAAGTCACTGGAGTTGTGGCTGCGGTTGAGAAACCTTGAAAAGTAAGACTTATTACATACATAATTAGAGGATATTCTCTCCTCTAAATCAAAGATTATATGCCTGTATACTGCTATTATTGCAGTAAATACAGAATATTGTATTCTGGTTTTCTACAAGTTTTTTATATGTAGAGCTGATTCATGTTAAATTAACTGATATAATTGTAAATCATTTTGATGAGCTGACAATGTGCTTTGAATTGAACGTTCTTTGTCATTATATTGCAGAAATCTTTATAGTTGAAGGTGATTCAGCTGGAGGAAGTGCTAAGCAAGGGCGTGACAGGCGCTTCCAGGTAAAATATACTTGTTTACTGACATGGTGCACTCTGTTAGATTGGACTTCATTGTGTATAAAAGAATTATTTGGAGTTATGTAAGTGCATCTATTTATCAGAGCATATATAATGCAGGCCATTCTCCCGCTGAGGGGTAAGATTCTGAATATTGAAAGGAGGGATGAAGCAGCAATGTACAAAAATGAAGAGATCCAAAATTTAATTCTCGGGCTTGGTCTTGGTGTGAAGGTTAAAATACTTCCTGTTTCATTAATTTGTTATTATTGAGCGAGTTAAAGCACACAAATAAACTGATAAAAAAACACAAATGACTAAAAATACATTGAAAGTTCTGAAAGACATGCCAAGGTGAAGTGTAAATAAATTATAGAATATTACTAAACTGAGATCTCTTCAATTGCTAAATTCTAAGTTTTTGTCAACTTGCATGAAGTTCAAATTTTAAAAAGTAAATCCAATCTTTAAATTGTTGAGATTTCCAAGTGGATGCCATCAAAAGAACCAAGTTAACAACAACTAATGTGATTTTCAATGTGAATTTAGATTAAAAAAATAGAAATGTAAAGGTGAGCAGAAAGAGAATATGGTAATTAAGAAGCCAACAAAAGCATTTAGTATTACTGTCATGTTTACAAAGGGAAAACAAAGTTATCCTGATTCCTGAATAGTTTGGGAAGTTAGAAAGTATCATTGAATTCCAAATTTGAATTGGAAAATCCAACTTTAATAGCTTGATAACCAAGTTAATCGTGTGCCAGTATTCTTTGCTCTTAGCTAGCAACTATTATCTCGTATTTACTTAATCATTATCTTTTGTCATTTCAGGGAGAGGATTTCAAAAAGGATGCACTCCGGTATCATAAGATTATTATTTTGACTGATGCTGACGTGGATGGTGCTCACATACGAACTTTGCTACTGACATTTTTCTTCAGATATCAGGTATCGTATATGGGAAATACTCGCAAAATCTACTCCTAATGGAAGATGAAAACCAAGCTAGCTCCTATAAGAATAGATCAAAATAAATGATAAAAATTGATGCAATGGTTCTATCTTGCAGAAAGCTTTGTTTGATGAAGGTTGTATTTATGTTGGTGTTCCACCATTGTACAAGGTTTGCCTAAAATTTTTACTTCATGGAATGTCTATCTGATGGAATCTTACTAACTTCGATCTATCTTTACTGAAATAACCAGGTTGTCCGGGGAAAACAAGTGCACTATTGCTATGATGAGGCTGACCTTAAAAAGCTTCAAAGATCATTCCCTCCTAATGCATCATACAACATGCAAAGGTTCAAAGGTATGCTTAAAAGTTATTTTAGTTGTACACTGCTTGCATTAGAATTATTTGTAGGCTTGTATTACAATTTTGACAAAATAATTTTTTCATACGACACTAGCTTATTGAATAGTGAGGGTCGTTATTGTTTGAGAACAGCTATTCATCGTGAAGTGGGTCAAGTGAATTTAATTACCAAGGGGAAAATATATCTGGCAAATATGGGTGGTCTAAAAATGAATTTGAAAATAATTGAAAGTGTCATCTTAAGCTACGTGCCTCCCACCTCAAATTTGTGAAACTTGAAAAATATTTGTGGAAACTAATATTTTCTTCATGTCATTACGTTGCAAACTCTGGCAATGATCATCTCTGCCATCAGTCGGTGTGTTATAGACCCGTGTAGTGAACAATATATTAGTTGAAGAGAGTTAGTTTTATGTTTAAGAGTCTATTGTGTTGAAAATGATTTGTTTTTTTATAGTTTATGACTTTTACCCGTTTATTCGGAGGTCATATGTCTCCCCAATGCTGATATTTTATTGTTTTGCTCTAGGGGCTAATAATTTACAATGTTTTCTTGATTTCTATGCGTAATAATACTATACTCTTGTATGTTCTATAAATGCAGGGTTGGGAGAGATGATGCCTTTACAACTATGGGAAACAACCATGGATCCAGAACGGAGGTTACTGAAGCAATTAAAAGTTGATGATGCAGCAGAAGCAAGTGTTGTTTTTTCCTCTCTTATGGGTACTCAGGTAATTTGACCATGCTACCTATTTTTGTGAATTTTTTTACCTGAGCATGTTTGTTTCTATATTATTTGTCTATATACATTGAACTTCAAGAAAACTAGGGGGAGCCGAATTTGACAAATAACTTAAGATTTCAAATTTTTAATACATGTTTTAGTTAAGAAAGGGGGAAATCATCCGTGCATTTCATATTTTAATCTATTTATGCATTAACCTCTGAAATTACCATAATTTTTGCATTAAAGAGGCTAGTTCCTTTATCCTTTGCAATGAAGAAGTCAAGGTGGAATTTCAGGCTACTGCGATGAAAGTTTATACAAACAAACCTGATATAAACTTGGAATGACTGATAACATAAACTTGGATTTTAGTTACACAAATTGGTGTTGATCGTTGACCTTTCTCTAATAAGCGCATTTGACTATCTTTTACCTGGGCAATAGTAACTAAGAGTTGCGTCTGTTTCATAACATGCTTATTTGTTCACTGTTATATAATCCATTTTTTTGTTATCTACTTTAAAATTGGCCTTATTTACGAATTGCATGCCTTTAGGTATAGTAAGTATTATGCAGTTTTTAATAAAAACATTTTTGTACACCATGGTCTGAGTAGCTATTCTTACATAATTACAATTTTAATTATAATTTCTATCAGGTGGATATTCGGAAGGAACTCATAAGAAATTCTGCAAGCATGATTGATCTTCATAAGCTAGACATTTGATGGCGCATCTAGGTATGGAGAAAGGAATGACTTCCATATTAGCCATACACTACAACAATATAAAGCATAATTTTTTCTGTATGCCCTGGAACGTGGAGAGGTCTGAAATGAAGAGGCTCCTGTTTTTTCATTGGTGCCATTTGGTGTTTTAAGAGCTGTTTCTTTGGTTACAAATTAAGCTGTCAGTTTTAGTTTCTGGGAAGTATTTGGGAGGCATGTTGGAGGCTCTAATTTTATTGTTAAAAATTTGTAAAGTGCATATATTTTTTCCCCACCTATATATGATTCCAAATTTTGTAATTGCATTTGTAATCAAATTCATGTACTTCAGATGTTACCCTTCACAAGTTGTCAGTGCTAAGCTCGTGTTTGATCCTGCGATTAATATTCAAAGTTCAATTGAAGTTTTTTCTGCTTAACATTTTGAACGATGAATTACTGAATGAAACATTTGCATGGAGAGGCATTAACATTGAGGAATGTGGCAATGCTATATGCACTGGTATACTGTTATCTATAGGTTCCATTTTGATAGCAATAGAGACTTTTTCGGTCTACACAATATGGTTAAGATCAATTTTTTGTAATATTGCTGTCAAAATCAGCGAATATTTTTTGTTTATAACATGGTGAAATAAATTATATATTAAATGCTATGGAGGAGCAAAACTTCTAAGGTTACATTTTAGGCTAAAAGGGAGTTTGTAAATTGAAAATAACGTGGTCTTTGCAATTAAAAATTGAAAGTAAAAACACCAAAAGGAATTGGTAAAAGATTTTAGGTTAAATTATTCATTTGGTCCCAATTTTTGTATGTAAATTTGAATTTGGTTTTTCAATTTTTAAGTGTTAATTAGGTCCCTAATTTTGATAATTTGTTTCAATGAAGTCTCTTCCGTTAAAATGGCAGAAACGGCATTAAGAGCACAATGACATGGAAATGTTAGACTAAAACGTGTCATCATGTCATTTATATTTAAAGAATGTTGAAGGTTGTGGTGGAAATATGCACTGCTGCAATGAGGTCTGTGGTGGCAGAAGAAATGGAGAAATGTATGAAGTCAATTGAACACTCTCTTCTTGAAAGGAAGAAAGGAACAATGTTTTGAGATAATAAGTTTGAAGGGGTTGAAAAA
>Ga0214542_1009205_pt1 | contig 15590 bp, 5 predicted proteins | sample CNSS1metaG_FD_160096 | JGI IMG/M metagenome (GOLD analysis project Ga0214542, IMG submission 160096) | Root nodule microbial communities from cowpea collected in UCLA plant growth center, Los Angeles, California, USA - CNSS1 | ecosystem: Host-associated > Plants > Roots > Nodule | place: USA... | reverse complement strand
AGGATAGCATGTGCCAAATATATAATTGAAATGTACAATACTATTGATTAGGACATGTATCTTGATTGTAAATGATTTGTAATTGTCTTTTAAATGAATTTGAATTGTGGATGTGTTATAAAATATTTTGTTCTGGTCTATTCTGGTTTGTGCTGGGTGTTGAACAAAATTTACAGGTTTAAATGTGGGAATAACACCAAAACAGAAACTACATTAAAAGAAACACCATATTAGGCCTCGATTCATATTAGAACCGAGGCAAAAAGCACACATATGGCCTCGGGTGGAACCAAAACCAAGGCCAAAAGGGGATCGAATTTTAAAAAAAAAATTAAAAATAAATTGTACATATGGCTTCGGGTGGAACCAAAACCGAAGCAAAAAGCTGGGCTCTATGGCCTCGGGTGCCTACGAACCGAGGTAGAAGAGGGCTCTATGGCTTCGGTTCTCAACCGAGGCTAAAAGCTATCCTCTTTTGGCCTCGCCCCAATATGCTGCGGTTCAAGAACCGATGCAGAAGATTAAAAACAACCGATGCCAAAGCCCCTTCCTGCACTGGTGAAACATACATGAAACTTTGTTTTTTTTACATGTATCGAGAAAGAATGTAAGCTTCGATCGCAAGGATTAATTGTTGATTTGTAAGTGGAGACTGAGCATAGATGGATCATCTTCTCATGACTTGCATATGTCAAAAGTTTCTTGTGAGTATTGTGGAGGTGGAATCTGCTGCATTGTTGGGAGTATTGCCGTTCTCATTCTCCTCTTGGTGTTTGGAGTTGTTTTTTCTATTCCTCATGGTGGTAAGTTTCTTATGGTAATTGTGGTTGGGATCTCGTTTTACCGAGTCCCCACGGTGGGCACCAATATTCTGGTAAAAAAAAGGTGTAAAATAACCTTATACCAAAGATAAAATGAAAGAAGTATTTTAACCTTATAGAAACATACATGAAACTTTGTTTTTTTTTACCTGTATTGAGAAAGAGTGTAAGCTTCAATCGCAAGGATTAATTGTTGATTTGTAAATGGAGACTGAGTATAAATCGATCATCTTCTCATGACTTGCATATGTCAAAAGTTTCTTGTGAGTATTGCGGAGGTGGAATTTGTTGCATTGTTGAGAGTGGTGTCGTTCTCATTCTCCTCTTGGTGGTTGGAGTTGTTTTTTCTATTCCTCATGGTGGTAAGTTTCTTATGGTAAGTGTGGTTGGGATCTCGTTTTACCGAGTCCCCACGATGGACGTCAATATTCCGGGAAAAAAAGGTGTAAAATAACCTTATACCAAAGACAAAAAGAAAGAAGTATTTTAACCTTAGCTAATGACTCACTTAGGGCAAAATAATTTCGTCCCTTGACCGTGGGAGTAACACTCTTATTTATAAGCAAGTCGGGTACAATTGTTGTAGATATACATAATCAAATATTCTCAAATAATTTAATCAAAAGATAATTAGTAAATAACAACAATAATATCTCCTAATCTGGTTTATATTCATCAAATTCATCAAATAATAACAACAATAATATTTCCTAATCTAGTTTATATTCATCAAATGTAGATAATATTTTTCTCCAAAATTCTCCTTTATATTCTCGAATAATAATAATAATAATATCACTATAATAATATCGCTTAATGATAAAAATTATAATAATACAAATATATATATATATATAAACATATTTAATATTCTTTTTTTATTCAATTTTATCCTCTTAATTATTATATTTTAAATTTAAATAATTATTTATAATAAAAAAAATTATTTTTCAGTTTTATTATTTTACTACAGTTTTACATAATAAAAATTAATATTATATTATTATTATTAATTATTAAACATTCATACTTTTTTATTAATTATATTTCTTTTAAAATAAAAATAATTCTATCGCATGACATTTTTTATTATTAAACAGTTATTCGTGACATGTATATTTTATCATTTAAAAAGAATTATAATAAATTATAAATGATCACACATAATATATATAACTAGTTAAAAATTTTATATTTATTGTGACAATTTTTTAATTTTGTTACTATTGTAAATATTTTTTTTCGTAAATATAAAATTAGTCACTAATAAAATATTAATAAAATATAATTAGTGATAAAATTTATATTTATCACTAAATTTTTATAAAAAAATAGTATTTCTATTTCTTATAGTGTTATTTCTCACGGATGTATTTTTTATTTAATTTACATTTTCAATGTACTTATAGCCGTTGAAAATAGAACTAATTACCATATTAAATAATTTTAAATATAATACTTTTAAAACAACCTCAATGATAAAACTATCACACAAATTATATAAAATTAGTAACCAAATTTATTAACAACCGAAAATAACTCGAAACAACGTATATAATTAAGATTACCGAATTCTTTATTATAAAATTATGATATATTTATTCAATAGCTACATTTTTTACGTGGATATTCATATTCCACATTATACATAATATTTATTTTTTTATACATATATATCATAGTTTTTTCTACACTATATCAATCATTGCTATATCTTGAGAGGGATGAACGGCTTCACCTTGACGATATAGATACCATATTATACATACAAAATAAACATACTATAAATATTACTAAACACAAAATTTCTAATTTTTTTATATCAATGGAACTTGAGTCAGGTGTGGCTGAGACAGACCATGATGCCAAGTTTTCCATCTCGTAGTAACCTGCATGGTTAAAAAAAAAGGGGTCGTTAAATCTCGTAGTAACCTGCGTGGCTTAAATTTAATTTACATTGCCATTATTATTATTTTATTACGAGAATATAAATGTATTAAAGTTATGAAAATAATTTTAAATTTATTAAATTAGTTCTTTCACTTATTACTTCATTGGAATATTATAATATTTTATTAAAGTTTTTAAAATATTAGAAGTTAAATGACAGTTGTTTCTGAAAAAGTAATTTTATATCATTAGAAAGTCAGTGAAAAAAGACCATTTAGTTAAATTTTATTGAGATAAATTCTTCTAATAATATAATAGTAAGAATCATAATTTCTAAAATTTTTGCAATAGAGTAGTTTCTTAAATTAAATTGATCAGAAAATAGAAACTACATCAAAGATTTTATAAAAAGACCATTTATTTATCTACCTAACTAAGAGAAAATTGAAAACAAAGCACCTGCTCTAACTGAATTCTTTCACAGCTTCGCCGCCCCGCCGCAGCTAACTGAAAACGCCACCGATGACTCTGGAGCGACTCGATTCTGGTGCTGGTAACTTTTTAAAACAATTCTCCTCCAAAAATCAGTCCAGACCAACTTTCTCCCATGCATTTAAGTTTAAACAAATTGTTAGTAATATGTCCTTTATAAACAAATCTAGTGATTACGTAGGAAAGTAATGTTATATACGTCTTTTAAAATATTTATCTCATTTAGTTTTATTTTTACTTTAAACGTGATAATAAAGAAAACTGTGAGAAACTGATACAAAAATGTCAAACTTTGCAAAATATCTTTTGTAGTAGATAGTTAGATTTTCAGAAAATGGCTAAAATATTAATGTATTTTATTCATTAAAATCATAAAAAGAATTGAGGCAAAAGACGTTCTAACTTACCCATATGTTACGTGAGTTTAAAATTTTCCTTTGAATAAAGTTGAGGTTTTATAAACGAAAGATGTTATTTTTTTTTGTATTTATATATAAGTGTTGGGTTCATGAGAGTGGTTTCGCGTGGGTAGAATAGGTCTAGAAAAAGAAATTGGTGGGCCAGCGGTGTTAAAATTTAACATAGGAAATAAACGTTTAATTGGTCACTTGTGGCAGGAATTGATGGGATATTAACTACACCAAAGTAAATATATCAAAAACTTCGATTTAATGGTATTCCTTTTATTCGGAATGTTTTTCTTTGTTGTAATTTTTATCAAATTTGAAATAAAGTTAAAATGTTTCTTTTAATTACGGTAGAGTTGGTTTCTTAGAATTATATGAGGTAGTTTCTGAAAATCCTAGCTTTTAATTTTGAGTTTATTTAGATATAAGAGATTGAGTTTTATTATATATATATATATATATATATATATATATATATATATATATATATATATATATATATATATATATATATATATATATATATATATATATATATATAAAAAAATATATTTATTTTTATATTTTTTTTTTATATATATATATATATATATATATATATATATATATATATATATATATATATATGGATCTATAAAACTAGCTATGAATGTAAGAAAGGCTCTATAAATTTGAAATTTGGGGATGTAGCAATATGCATGACCATGAAACAACATGGCAATGAAATGTTAATCAAAGAAAACTATGAAGGTTTAAAAAAATTGACTAAAAAGACTCAACCTTATTTAACACTCTTCCGAAAATAGTTACATGCAAATACCACTTTTTAACATTATTCATATAAAATCCAGTTTCCTTTTTCAGTTATTTCCAAGAGAACCAATCTATTTTAATATCAAAATCACACCTATAAATAATAAAAGAGCATCACATACTATCTAAATTTCCAACAACCAACACATACATCAACTCATACACTAACAATAAGCATTACAACATCAACAAAATTACGCCAAATAATCTGAAGCCCCTCATGTTTAACAATATCAATCTATAATAAAAGGTTATCATATAACCAAAACTACAATTGCTATTTAATTTCTAAATATAATACATTAATTAAAAAAATAAATTGAATCCACCACTTATGTGAAAATATATATATATATATATATATATATATATATATATATATATTATGTTTAACAGAGAAGAAGAAGAAACAATAATAAATAAAAGTATAAATATACCTTTTCATATCTTTTATTTTCACAGAACTGCATAATTCCATATAATAATATTTAAACACTACAATCCCACCGCATACATTATTCATTTATATATATTATAACTGCATATAAGAGAGAAATTTATATCATAATATGTAAAATTTGTAAGTCTCACTTTATTTCTGTCCTAAAAGTTTAGAGCCTAACCTATTCTATTGGGCCTAAGGCCAGCCCATAAGGTGTCCAAAACCCCACTTTCAGTCCTAACCTCCTCATTCTACTATTTTTTTTAGAACACTATTCCCCTTCTCTCTCTTAGAACTACAGAAGTGAACTCTGCTAGGACACAATCAGAACACCCAATACTGGTTCACTCGAACGTCTTCTCCGGGTAAGTTGAGCTTGGACTTTACCCCTCCCTTTCCATTCTAATGTCTTGGTTCTATCTTGGGTCAAATTTGAAACCTTATGCTAGTTGTTATGCGTTTGTTTTCTAGTTTCCCTGCATTGGTTGGAGTTACAGTACTCATCTCTCCTCCTAGGACCGTTGTGCTTACGTTTTTAGCTCCACTCAAAGTAAGGAAAGCTAGGGTTTTCGTATTTTCTGTGTATCTACCTATTTCCAGCTTTGCCTCTCTTCGCCTAGGCAAAAATAGCAGAACCTTACCCTGGTTTCTGCTCGAGCTTTCTCTCGCCTAAGTGAGAACTCGTGGGAGCCTGATGTGTTTCGCTTCAGTTGTAGCAAAGGTGAGGGACCTCACCTTGGGGCGAAGAGGAGTCTTGCTCAAGCGAGGAGGTCTCGCCAAGCGAGAACTCGTAAAACCTGCAGGACTCTCTGTTGGCAGTCTTGCCTAAGCGAGAGCCTATAGCTTGAGCGAAAGACCTCTTTCGCTTGAGCGAGGGCCCATGGCTTGAGTGAGACTGGTGCAGGAACTTACTCTATGCTTGTTCTCTCCCATGTTTTCGGTTGTTGGTTGTATGATTGATTGGATTACCCTATTTAAAGCATAAAGTATGTGAATTTGCATGTGTTATCTTATTGCACGGGACTGGAATTGATGAGCTTGGTATGAATAAGTACATGAATCATGATTGGTTGATTGGTTGGATATTAGCATGAGATTGGTATGCTTGATAAATCTATGGTTGGTTGGTGAGACATGACTATGGTATGAGATAAACGTAATTCCATGAAACTCTTGGTGAGATTTCATGGTGGTGTTGGATGTGATGGAGGTAATTCCATGAATCTCTTGGTGAGATCTCATGGTAGTGCCGTATGTGATGGACGTAATTCCATGAACCTCTTAGTACGGTTTCATGGTAGTGCCGTAGTGTATATAATTAGGAAAGGATTCAAGTAAGGATTGCATCCTGAAGCTCTAAAGAGTCAGTTAGTCTCACGTAGAGCAGACTGACTCAAGTGGTAAGAGTAGTAGGAGGCCCTAGTCTTTGGCTAGATAATGGCCTTAGATGTTTGAAGGCTAACCTTGTGTGTGGTAGGGTGAAACTCATTGGCAATGGCTCTGCAGAGCAGTAGAGGCCGTCACAAGTGCAAGCATCCGGTGAATCCAATCGATTATATGTATTCGAATAAATTGGGTCTTATAGTCTTGTTGTTTGCTATCACATGCTTGGTTGATTGATGTGTTCTTGACTCTTAAATTGTATGCTTAATTGTATGATAAAAACCTTTTACTCTAGCTTACCCTTCTTGCTTGTGTCTGTCTTCTTGTGTGGTTTTTGCTTTTTGCAATGATCACCAATTCCTTGGTGTGAGCATATATGGGAATCCCTGGTGATCGCAGTGCCAATGGGGATGCTGCAGCTTAGATGGTCATGGGTTGATGTTGGACTCATGTTTTGAAGGACCTTGTTATATTCTAATCTCTTGCTCTATGAGCAAGCTTTTGGTCATCTGTTGAGACATTTGTATTTTGTTCGTGACATTGTGTAGTGCCTTTTTTTCTTCGAATACATTTGGATGACTGTAATATCCTTTATACTACAAGCCTCGTGCTCTTTGGATATTATAAAATATGCAATGTTTTATTTAATTAGATTTATCTATTAAATGAAACGTTACAATATTACTGTAGCCAACCCACATAAATCGCAATTCCACGTTCTTAAGTAAAACAAGTATATATATTTAGTATATTATCATCAATAATACAAAGTTGTGACGAAAAAAATATTGTTTATGTTTATATAAATATATGTAAAAGCTCATTGTACCCAAATTTCCTCTCGCCTCCAACATATTATAATATAAAAAAATACCAACCCAAAAAGGGTAGTTGCTTCCATTATGATTCCTAAAAGAATCACCCCTGGCAAAAATGAAAATTCTCTGTCTAACAAAACAATTTTCTAATAAAATAATTTCACTACAAAAATAATTAATTTTAGTGGGGGTTATATTTGGTGTTTCCAGGGGTTTTAACCCCCAGTAATGACTTTACCAAGGGTTTACAATTCCCCTGGAAGATCCAGCGTGGCTAACAAATTACCGGGAGTTTTTAGCAACTCCTGGTAAATAACAACTTGTTTGGGGTTTTTAAAACCCCCACTACTGGTTGGGGCTTCCAAAACCCCCGCTACTAGTTGGGATTCGTAAAAACCCCACTATTGCATGAGGTTTACAAAACCCCCACTACTATATGGGGTTTTCAAAACCCCCGCTACTGCTGCAGTTTAAAAACCCTAACATTGCCTGTTTGTTTGTTTTGTATTTTTTAATAATACATAAATCCTAAAATAAAAGACAAATATTTTAGATATTTGGTATTTATAATTTGTACATATATTTATAAAAGGAACAAATAACAAAGTCTACAATTTTAATATCAAACAATGTAAATGACAAAGCCCAAAAGTTAAAATTAAAGAGTCAGTACAATGTTATTTATTTTAAATAAGAAAAATTAACAAGTGATTATGGTGTAAAAGAGATACATCAGGTATTCTAAAAGCTCCTCCTTTGGGATTGTTTCATTCACTTCATCAAGTTGATTCTTGATAGTTGCTTTCTCTACTAAGAGAGAGAATGCAGATTTGATCTCCAATGTAGAAGTTGCTCTCTGTATAGCTTCAAGTTCTATCTTTTCCACATAAGTTCATTTGGGAAATTCTTCTCAAACAGTGAAAGTACTACCTTCCTATCCTCCTCTTCTGCAAATTCCAAAGAAAATTTTGCATTCGTAAGGTCATGTAGTACCTACAGGAATTGAATATCTTCCTAGTTTTAATAATATCAAATTGTGTACAAGCATGGATGAAGTTAAGTATGAACATCTGAACATATTAACCATCATATGTGACATAGTTGATCTTCATATTGTAAATAAATATACAATTAAGTTGCTAAGGTAAAATTAGATCTTCGATTGCAAGTATTTATCATGTAATTACGAATTGTATACTCCAGAGGCAAGTGAAAGTAAAGAACTGCTAACTTGTGCCACGAGCAAGCTTTTATCTTAGGAAACTCAAATATTTCCTTTAATCCTTAAAAAAAAGTATCTAACCAGATGAATCGTATTACTATTAACTAAAAGAAATACATCAAATTGGCACGATGGATACATACCTACTCCTAAAAGCCAAAGAGTAAGTACAAATGCATCCCCAGAAGCTTTAGATTCGATTTCACGCTCCTCAGTTGATGGGTTTTTTGGGTCTTGCTGTTTACTTTTAGTAAAAAAAATTGTCTGCAAACGCCATGATTCAAAATCTGAAGAAACATTTAGAATTAAGAAACTAGTCCCCAAAATTAAAAAAAAAAAGACAAGTCAGAATGAGAACTCGTTACCAGTTAGAGCATCAAGACATTTGAATCCAGCAATGAAGTCACATAATGTGACAGTTCTTTGGAAAATATGGTTCGTCAGATTTTGGTTGCTTCTTCACCTTTTCCAAAATTGTCTCCATTTGTCTTTTAGAGTCTAGTTCTTCCACAAGAGTAACTTTGACAAAAGAAAAAAATGGATAAAATTGATTTTATATTTCAAAACTTGTATTTGATTAAAACTTACAAAATAATAGCTTTTACGCTAAAAATATATGAGCATCACTTCATTTCATGTAATGAATGCAGTATATATATATATATATATATATAATAATACAAAAAAATATCTTTTTCTCTCTCTCTCTCTCTCTCTATATATATATATATATATATATATATATATATATATATATATTATTCAGAATATATAGCGTTGTGTTATTTAAAAATAAAAATACAAAAATATTACATAAAGTTGCTTATAAGTTAATAAGTAAAGAAGTGAATCTAACGGTTAATCTGCATCTTTTCTATAACACAGACATACAATAATTAGTAGTCTACCAAAAACAATATAAAAAGTAATGAGCAGGAACAGAAGATAGGTATGAGAAACATACCAAAATACTCTCTTCTAATAGCACAATTAAGAATAGTGTCATCATTGTGTCGCACAAGATCTTCCAATGGAGGACTGTTGTCAGAAATGTTAGAAAGATAAGCAAAGACCAGTTTCTTCTAGTTGAGAGCAGCTTCAAAGAGAGGTGTCTCTCCTTCTTTGTTCTTGAGTCTCACCAAGTAAATCCTCTCCTTCTTGGTTCCTATGATCAACTCACATATCTTTGCGAAACCCTTGGAAGCAGCAACATGCAGAGCGATATCCCCTCAATAGTTCCTCATTTCTAGAGCCTTCATCGTCTTGTGTCTGATGATGGCATTCACAAGCTTTTCAACCACTTCCTCTTCGTCCAAATCCACCACCACGTGCAGCGTAGTGCCCACGGATGGGTTAATCATTGTCGTGTGACAAGTTGGGAATTGGTTATACATGTTCACAACCTTTTGCCATTTCCCTTCCAATATGTACTCTGCCACTTCATCTGATGGATTGGACGACAATTCCTCCTCAAAACTTCCAATATGCATATTTGTCATATTGCAGAATTTATAACTGGTGGAGAACTGCATTTTAGAATTTATAATTTGTTCTACACACCTGAAATGTAGATATTCTGTTTTATATAAGATAAACTCTAAATCTTTACTAGTTATGATGTATGATTACTTAACAACAGTGTCCAAGATTTTGGAATATAAGCACAATAAAATTGTGTCCATATATCTCTCAACGCTCCCCCATCTAAAAAATAAAAAATGAAAAATGTGTGAAGTTTACAGTAAGCATGGTAAGGAATTCAAACTATGAAAGTGATATGCAAACTAACCTAAAGGCTGGTCATGATGATCAAGAGTGCAAAAAGCTATGAATAGCAATTACAGAATTAGGATAGAATGTTGGGAGAATGGGTAAGGCATGGAATTCAAACTAGTGTCAACTATAAACCTCAGCAATCAGAAGCATATTTACAATACTAAGAAGCAACAACTTATTTTTGGAAGAATGAAATAGTGCCCACATATGTCATTGTGAATACATTGGAAAGTACTTAAATTATAGAAGGAAGAAACCAATGTAAATCAATCAATTGTATCCATACCCATAGCAGAAATCAAGCTTGTGGAATATCGTTGGTTGTTCACCTTCTATAGGTTTAGCAAGCTGTGTATAAACTATATCACGAGGAGAAATTTTAACCTTTGCATCACCTCCATCTTGAGTTTCTACCCTAAAAACCTCAAATGAAGCAATTTAAACAGATTAAGAAATCCCAAAACAAATCCTCCAATCAAGAGTGTATAAATATCCAAGTTATTCCAGTGAACTCTCAATCAATAATCTAAACAATTCCATACTTATATAATTTGTACATCAAGTTCTACAAATATCAAGAGTGTTTGTGAAGTTGATCAAAGTAACTCTTCCCGAATACCACTAATATATCCTTTAACATGTTTCTAACATAGTAAAAAGAACTCAACCGAAAATTGCAACAATAACAGTATCAGTAGCATTCCAAGCATAAGGCCTAATGTGCAAAAGGCAATTGCAACAATCATGCTATAAATTATAAATTAGAAAAATATGTATACATTTTGAATTTTAATTATATAAAATGAACCTATATAACATAGGCCTAATTGTGGCTTATTTATTAATACTTTCAGTCAAATATTATGGTTGAGGTTCACATATTTTCCTTGATAAATTTGGACCTCAAACTTGTAAAAGATATGCATCTAGTCCCTTATAACTTTAAAACCGTGAAGACATTTTAGAGAGAAGGAACCAAGTACATAGTTTTTAAAAATTTGATAACCAAATTCATAAATATGAAAGAATAGGAACCTTGACTATGTTTAATGAAAGTATAAGACCAAAAATAAACTGAATCAAAAATAAATTTCCTGAGAATTGTATACCCTGTAACAAACCATTGCACTAAATTCTACAACAATATTGTAAATCCAGGACATTAAACAATTTATTCCGTGAAAGAAACCATCATTTGTCAACCACAAATATATAAAGCTAAGGAGTTAAACAAAGGCTACCATATCAAAGCATACACAGCTAGCTTGTTATTCACAATGGCAATGAAGATTCACTTTGCTATCTTGGCTTTATGTAGTTCTGCATATTATTAAACCCAACAACAACCAATTAATTATTAAGGCAAATATTAAAAGTATTAAAATACACACCTTCTACTATGTGTTTGAGTTCCAATCGAGTGTACAAAGTTTGAAAAGTTGTCCAAATCCCAAATCCCCAATCACCACTCCATGTTTAATCTGTCCAAAGTAATAAAAAAACATACTAACAATTAGGCGGAGGAGATAGGATATGAGAAAGATGAAAGCACAAAATAAATTAGGGAAATTGAAAGGAGTACTATAAACTTTAAGCAAAAAAACTGAGTTAGGGCATGGGAAAGAGATAAACTAAAATCAATTCAAAAATTGAAACAGGACAGCAATGCACAACTAGAATAAGATCTTTAAAATGGGACTCAGACGAAATTAGAGAGATAAAATCGAAAGAGAAAGAACATCTTCAGCTCTTTGATCGCAGGGAGAGGGAGAACAATGGAAGGCATAGAACGAGGGAAAGCTTGTTTGTCTTCTTCGTATTCGTAGGGTAACACAGAATGAGCGAAAGCTTCTTGGTCTTCTTAGGGTAACACACTAAGAATAGAAAGAAAGAGAGAAAGTCAGAATAGCGAAATTAAAAACTTTAAAAATTACGAAAAAGAGGAAAAATATAAAAGCTAAAGTGGAACCAAATTTTACGGGGGTTCATAAAAAAAAACCCTGGTATTTAAGGAGGGTTTTTAAAACCTCCATTATATTTATAGGTTACTAGAGGTTATTATAACCTCCACCGATAAACCCCGATTAAAACTATATATTTTTGTAGTGTTTTAACCATCAGACTCAATCAAATTGAAACCCCAACATTCTTAACTATTCCGCTGTCATTTCGAAACAAAAGACCAATCAAAGCACAACTTCAAAAAAAAATAATCAAAACAACTTAACCGAAAAACACACTTCACACTTCCTCCATGAGATCATTCATTAAAACTTGGTTATCATATTCTATTCACAACACACTTTACGATTCCATATTCCAAAAAACTTCAAAGATTTCTCTTTAGGTGATTGCAAAATAATAAGGAAGAGGTTAGATCCCCTTACATCTTTTGCTTCCTAAGCAAAGCTTTTCTACTCTCTTCTTCTTTCAATCTCACTCTCATTGTTTGACCTCTCTGCTCCAAGGTTTTGCAGGACTATTGTGAGGCCCACTTTATTTTCTGCCTTTAATTAAAAGGGCTACCCTAAATCAGTTGGGCCTAGGACTGACCTAAAGGGGATCCAAGAACCCTAAACTGCCCTAACCCTAACCACTATGCTCATTTTCGTAAAATAGGACTCTTACTTCCTCCTTGAGCTGCTGCGAAGCTCTGCTAGGGTTCAGCCAATGTTTCTCATCAAGTGAGCCCAGACCAGTTTTCTACTCTTCGTAAGTCAGCTTCCAACTCATGCTCTTGCTCCATTATGTTCATTTCCAACTAGGGTTGTCTTAATGAACTCATTTTAAGCTCGTTCCACTATTTTCCAGCCCTCGAAGCTATTGCTTGAACTAATGTTCGTCACAGTTCGGGTGTCGAAGTCCTCTACTAACCCCTTTCCCGGTAAGGGAAGCTAGGGTTTCACGTTATTTCTATTTTATGCAATTAATGTTTTGTGAAATATGAGAAAAGATTGGGGAAAACGTTAGTTTTTGGTATATTTCTGAGTGAGGGGTTCAAATATTCATGAAACTGTGATATTTGACGTTATTTCTCATATTTTGGATGCGTCGCACAGTCGCTGGGCGAGTGCCTTAGTCGTTGGGCGACTGTGTATTTTTCTGATATGCACAGTTTTAGTAAAATTGACTTTCCCGACTCATTAACCGTTGGATTGAGCTCAAATTTTGACATTTGGTTCATAACATGTTATTTTATGGTTTGACCGGTTGGATCGTCGATTATATGTCTATATCTTGAGAAATGTGTCACGCATTACTGCAATGATTTTGGTTTTGTGATAATAAATTTTCTTAGGAATATTGGTGTAAGAATTATGGTTGTGGGTTGTGCTTGATTGTATGGAATTGTAGGTACTTAAATGTTGGCACTCATTTATTTGGGATGAATACTATTTTGTGATATATGTATGTCTTGGTATGTATTTATAAAGTATGAAATGAATGGATTTGCATGAGTGATGTGATTCATGGATTGTGAATGATGAACTTGGATAAATATTGGCATGCGATTTCAATGAAATGGTTGGTTATATATGTGGTCATGAATTCGGTATGAAAAATAATGTTACATTGATGGCATGGTATTGGTATGAGGTGAAGTTCTATATCCCCGAATTGGGAAGAATGGGATAATATGAAATCAACATGGAATATGAATGAGGATGGGTTACAAAGGATGGTGTGAGGTGTTAAATGCATGATCAATATTATTTGTTTGTTGGGAATGTGATTGGTATGTTCGCAGTACGTAAATCCACGAGTCTCTAGGTGAGACTTCCTGGTGGTGCTTCAGTGGTCGGGACATAATTCCATGGCTCCTGTTAGTGGGAGTCCATGGTGGTGCCCCATCTATATAATTTGGTAAGGATTCAAGGTAAGGTTGCCTCCTGATACTCTAAGGAGTCAGTTAGTCTCACTTAGAGTGGACTGACTCTTGTGGTGAGAGTAACAGGAGGCCTGAAACTCATTAAGGGCTAACCTTGTGTGTGAGGGATTGAAACATTGTAACACTTGTAGCACTTAGCTCGGGGGTGAGCAGGGTAATCCACCACAAGTGCAAGCATCCGCTGATTGATAAGTCATAACATGATTGGTTGATGAATACTGTTTTGGATTGTGTAATAGCTTGTGACTGCTTGATAAACTGTTTCTACTCTAGCTTACCATGTTTGCTTGTTTGGTTGTCTTGTATGTGGTTCTTCTCCTTTTACGATGATTATCAATTCATTTATGTGAGCAGATGTGAGAGGCATTCGAGGTCAACAGGGAAGGGATGATTGCGCTACGTAGTATGCCTGAACTAATTCTACTGCTTGGGGTCTTATTATAGAGTTATGACCCATGTATTTACTTGACTTTCAAATTTAATTTTGGAATATTGTCTACTTTCTACTCCGCTTGGTTATAGGTATCATGGTGTGCCTCAATATCCCCTTTCATTTACCTTGGATAATTATAAGGAGTCGCGTTTTACTCCCTGACCATATTTCTTAAGTTATTCTGTGTAATATTCCATTTAATTATGTTATTACTTAAATGGGGTGTTACAACTATCCTTCTCCTTCCCAAGTTATAAGATTTTTTATAACCACAATATTAAAAATCAACTGAAAACGTAGCAATGACCACGATAGGAGTTGAACTCAAGTCCTCCAACCAGCTGTGTTACACTACTTGTCAGTAATCTTTCACATTTAATAATTTAAATATTATTTGAAATAAAATAAATACTTTTCTTAAAATTATTTATTTTTTCTAGATCTTACATTAGGAACCCATGCATTTAGGTTTTCTCTTTAAGACTTCTATCGAACAGTTTGTAAAATAGCTTTTTTGTATAGTTTTAGATAGTTTTAAGGGTCGGAATACGTTATGAAAAAACGCATAATACATTATTATTATTTTTCTATATTCATAAAAAAAATGAATATACAAATAGCTCATGAGATAAAAAAATAATGTTTTCATTATCAAGTAAGACAAGAGAATGGAAAGGAAGAGGATAAATGAGAAATATAATGGGTTTATGTCTAACTTTTTTTTTCTTTAAAAACAAAAAGACATATGAGTGAGAGATTATTACAATTTGTGAAAAACTAAAAACACAATGAAAAGAAAAATAAAAATTATGTCAATAAATATTTGGTTTAATTACTCTTTTGATTCATGTTTTCGTTTAAAAATGTTAAGTTGGTCCTCCAACTTTTTTAATCTCAATTTGGTCCTGATTTTTGAAAAACTGATGTAATTCGTTCTTTTACTATAAATTTCGTTAAATTCCTCGAAACAAATAAATGATTTTTTCATTAAAATTGAGACTCTTAATATGGATGTTTTGCTTTGTTGGTCTAATTACCTAGTGTCAATTTTTGAATAAAAATAAGAACCAAAAGAAAAATTAAATCTAAATATTTTTTATTATATTTAATTTTATGTTTTATTATATATTTACATTAAATGTTGTGTTTAAATAAAAGAAATAAAAAATACACAATTTAATTTTTATATTACCTACAATTTAAA
>Ga0214542_1009202_pt1 | contig 15593 bp, 12 predicted proteins | sample CNSS1metaG_FD_160096 | JGI IMG/M metagenome (GOLD analysis project Ga0214542, IMG submission 160096) | Root nodule microbial communities from cowpea collected in UCLA plant growth center, Los Angeles, California, USA - CNSS1 | ecosystem: Host-associated > Plants > Roots > Nodule | place: USA... | reverse complement strand
TCTTTACCGTAATTTTTTTTCTTTTATAAGAATTAATATTGAAGTAGTTAGAACACGGGTACGGGTATGGGTACGAGATTATACCCGTTACCCGGTGGGGATGGGGATGGGAAAAAAGTTTGATACCGTTGAGTTTGGGTATGGGGATGGGGATGAATTTTTTATGCGGGGATGAGTATGGGATAACGAAACCCGTCCCCGCCCCGCCCCGTTACCATCCCTATGTGGAAGTTATAATTTTATCCGATAAGAACCTTGATTTTATTTTTATCTTTATAGACCCATTAATCAATTTTTAGTTTTTAGTTTTGTGTTAATGGATTACTTCAACCAATTAGGAATAGTGTAGGAGATGGAAGAAATAAGAGAACACAATGATTTTTATACTAGTTCGATTCTACACGAATCTACGTAGAGTTATCTTTTAGCAACTTGAGCTAGAAGATTTCCATTATATCAAAGAGTTTACAAAAATTACAAGTGCTTCTTAATAAGTCTAAACCCTATGACATCAAGAAATTGATACCCTCTAAATTACACACAATTGCATCAAGAACCACTACCTAATGCAATGTTACACACAATTGCATCAAGAACATTCACATATACAATGAATACTAATGAAAAGAAATGTAATTCACAAAGAACAAGGAACAAATATACCTAATTATTGTGCATATATGACAGTTGATCCTAGTACCAAGCGTAACCTCCCAAGATAGGCTTCATCATCAATCTCCTTGAATACCCAACAAGATAATCTCTTAAGAATGCAAGAACTCAGTGTTTCTCAATCTCTCGAAAATTGCTTCTTGATTCAGTATCTCGTATTTTTCAAATTGAGTTGAGATTTGCTTTAAAAGGAGAATTCTACTGGTTAGATTAATGGATTAGGTGTTTTACTTAATGGATTATCGTGACTAAATTTTGATTACAGTGGCTGTAGTGCACTTCGATAATCCATTAGTTAAATGGCTAATCCATTAATATATTCTGTAAAGCTTATTTGCACATATTCCATAATTGGATAGCTGATCTATGCAGTTCAAACTTGACTTACATTTATTCTAAGCATGCACTATTCATTCAAATGAAATATCTAACTTATAACTAGAGACAATACCTAATCACGTTGTTTAACTTTGAATATCATCAAAACTAATAAAGTGAGTAAACTCCCCTCATCAACAATTTTTTTTCCCTATAACCTTACCCTAGGAGGTATAAATTGAAATTAGTCTTTTTTCAAAACTTTAATTTAATTTAATCTCTCAATATGTGAATTTGTTCTTTTGATCCAATATTTGTTAAGTTTATTTATCGTTTTAAACGTATTTCATCGTAACATTTGAGTTTTTAGTGATTTATACTATTTGACATCTTCCACTTCAATATTTAAATGTCAAATAAAAGAACCAAATTCATACATCGATAAAAATTAGATAACTAAATTGATTCAAAATTTCAAAGATCACTAATTTTAATATTCAATTAAAGTTAAAAATAAAAAGATATTTACCTTTCTTTTCATTATAACTATATTTTTTTTTACTAAAAACAAAAATATATCAATATATATCGTAGATAATTGAATATTTATTTGATAATATAAAAATTGAAAATCATCATTCATCTGCACTCTTTTTACTTTCTACTCTTTTCAAGTGTTATCTTTTAATTTCTTTTATACCTTTAGAAAACTAAAAACAATATTCTACAAATAGTAAATAATTTATTACATTCATTTTAGTTAAAACACATATGTTATGCCCGTATGTGTATTTTTTATATTGTAGATAATTAATTTAATTAAAAATAATTAAATTTAAATAAATAATGATTTTAAAAAATAAATTAAAAAATAATCATTTTAATATAAAAATAATTAAATTTAAATTAAATGTCATTTTCAGGATAAAAATAAAAATATAATTATTTTAATTTAAAATAAAAATTATTTAAATAATAAAATTAAAAAACAAATTAACGAATAAAAGGTGAATTTCTATATATATATATATATATAGATAAAAATATAAAAGGGTGTGAAAAAGGATATGATATAACAACATCTACACTGTCGATTATACTGCACTAATATTTACAAAAGCAACATACTTTCCTTTATAACATACAAATAAGTGTAAGATATTAAACTTTTTATTTTAGCAATTCTTTAAACAAGAGTATTGATTACGATTATATTTCATTATCATGTACTACTAATGCATGTTACCCATTAAACTATTTTAACTTTTTATTCTTTTAGCAATTCTATAAACAAGAGTAGTGATGCATTGTTTAATACAATATTTAACGCACTGAAATAATAAAAGATAAAAGAGATGAGGGTTGCGCCACCGTTTTTTCCTTCCCAAATCCCAATCATGGATTCTAATTAATTATAAAAAAATTAGTATATAAACAGTGAAGAGTTAAGAGTGTGTGAGAGAAGAAAGAGGAGAGAGAGAGGTCAAATCGAGCGGCCAAAGGTTGGTTTCTTCATTAGTATTTTTGTGGTGGTGGTGCTGGTATTAGCCAAAGCTTAAGAGGGTTTCAACACCAAAAAAAAAAAAACTGAACAAGAGAGAGAAAAGAAAAAGAAAGAAGGGAAACATAAGAAAAACTGGTGAGATAACAATATTAGAGGGATAGTTACAAGCAAGCTCCAATTCCCAGAAAGAAAAATTAAAACTGCTTCACTTTCATTTCTTCCTATCTTACCCCTCTGATCTCATGCTATCTCCCCTCATGGATCCCTTTGATTTGATTCGCAAAGGTATAATTTTTTTTTCTCACATGCTTTCCTTAAATTTCAGATCTTTCACTTACCCATTTCTTTAAATTTTGTGTTTTATCGGCAATTACTTGCTTTTGTTATCTTTGATTAATTGGACCTATTGGGATTATTTTTTTTTTTTGGGATTTCTTTCGGATTATCCTTTCATAATCAAGGTGTTGAATTGCTCGAGATCTCGTAAAGGTTTTGGCTTTCATAATGGAAGGCTATGTTATTGTTGTGCTCGTGCTTTGACTTTTTTTTTTTTTTTTTTTGTTGTTTTTTTTTGTTTTTTTTTTTTTTTTTGCCTTCGACTGGCTTTAACCTGTCGCAGTTTTATTTTTTGTTTGTTGTTCCTACGATAAGGTTTGAGATTTTGGAAGTTTTATTTGGTTTTACTAATTGAACAATTCTTTCAATTGTTTACTTTATCTTGGCACTGTCAATTGTTTGCTTCAGAAAAAAAAAAATTAGGGTTTTTACTTTTATCCAGCTGATTCTTACTTGGTGTGTAATTGCTAGATGTTCACCGATGCATTTTTGGTAAGCAATATGATAAGCTAAAAGTTGTGTTTGGAGTTCATAACAGTAACTCTGTTGTTCAATTGAGCTTATGTGATTTACTTTCAAGTTTCAGTTTTGTAAATGGTCATTCTATTGTTGCCTGCAGTGATAGTCAACATATTTAACTGGAATTCATTATTGAGTTGCTCATCATGCATCATGTGATATTGGATACTGTGGAATTCGCTTGTCTAGTACGTGATGCATGATAGTTTTTCAGGATTTTTGTTGTTCCTGCGTTTTTTTATGATAGTCTGGTTGATGAACTTGGTAGATGACCTAATTGAATTATTTTTGCAGGGTTTGGTTGAAGCCGTCTGGAATATTTCTGTTACAGTTCTTAAGGTCCATCTATGTTTTAGTCATTTTCAACATATTCTTGTCAATAATGAGCTTATCCAAGAAAGTATACCAAACAGACGCTAAATTGAGCACCCCAAACAAAGCAACCTCTTTGAATCCAAATGCAGCAGAGTTCGTTCCTTTTTCCCTGAGATCATCTCCATCTGGAAGCACCAGCTCAGTGGATGCAACAGCGAGGTTTACTACTACTGCTGGATCTCTTGGTAAAGCAGTTCTAGATCGATCAGAATCATCCATTTCGAACAATTCTGATGATGAGGCTCACCAGTACTGGCGTTGTCAGCTGCCTGATGATATTACTCCTGACTTCAAGGTCATGGGAGAAGATGAATCCCAAGGTGTTAACAACCTCTCTTTAGCAGGCTTATCTATAAATAATGATAATGAATCCTCAATGTTTCCTTCTTCTAAGGGAAGTAGATATGTGTTAAATGAGCTGCAGGAATTGTCTCAACAGCACCTTAATGGCAATACTTTTCCTGATAAATTAAGGTTTTCCAATTCAACCTACAGGGAGGAACCATCTTCTCCAAGCATTTTGAACACTTCAGCAAAGCCTTGGGATAGGCAAATTGGGAAGACGGATTTGCATGTTAGCAATGGTCAAGAGGCACTTGTTTATGATGACAACTCTGGACATAGATTCTTAAATGATGGTTTTTCTGGGAATTCTCTTTCAAATGATACTGATTTGAACCTTTTGGAGTTTCTAGCTTCTCTTTTTCCTGGGTTTGCTTCAGAAAGCCTTGCTGAAGTTTTCTTTGCCAATGGATGTGATTTACATCTGACCATTGAGATGCTCACTCAGTTAGAGGTTGGTTCTTCATGTAATACCTGATTTATGGTTAGATTATGGCTCATTATAAAGCCTCTTTTCATGTTAGTGCTGGTGAAAGTGCATGCATATATATATGTTATAACTGGATTCTAGCATGTTGTGATGCAATTATTGGTCAGAAAGGCACGTCTTTCTACATGATTTGGTCCAAATACTATATTAAATGTGAAGGGATGGAAGCTAAAGATATGGGGAAATATATGTGCCTTGTTTTGACAGGGAAGAGCTGGCGTTCCATGAAGTTGTGAGGCAATTCTAAGGCAATCTATCTCCCTGTTTCTGATCACTGTTTCCCTAAATCTTATGGCTTATGCTTCATGTAAAAATACCCACACACACACAAACAATATATATATATATATATATATATATATATATATATATATATATATATAGATATATATGTATATATATATATGTATATATATATATATGTATATGTATATATATATTGGTATATGATATAGTAATACAACAATCTCTTGGTATTTTTTTATTTTGTGGATGTCATTGTCATCTCTCATGAGTTCATTTCCCTTGCATTCTTCATAGCCAAGGACTTTTATGTTGATTAGATTTACTAAACCTCCTCTCCGATTTTGTAGATTCAAGTTGATGGTAGTAACTTCAATCAGAATTTGAGTCCAAAGACTGTGTCAGCTCCCAATCTGAGTGCAATGGAATTTCCAGCTCTTACATCGTCAAATGGCCAGAGTACTGCAAAATATGCTGCAGATAGTGTTCAAAGTGGCAATCCTTACTTATCATCTGATAAAGACATGCTAATGTTCAAATCTAGCTCTTCTATTCCATCTAGAGGAGCTGTTGACTTTGCATCAGCTGTCAGGAAATTGGCTTCTCAGGATTCTGGTATATGGAAGTTTGATAAAAATGGTTCTGGTGATGCTTCCACAGGCTCTAGCAGAAGTTTAAATGTTCTTGCTAGTGCCTACAATGGCGGACAAGGGAGAGCCAACTTTGGTGATAGATTACAGAACAGCGGTTCTGCTCGGGCAGCTCCTGTTTGGCTTGAAACTGGTGACGCAGTTGGTAAATATTTATGTTTATATGCTTCAAATGTGAGACGAATTCTTTCTATTCCATGTTTCCTTTAACAATTTTGAATGGCAGGAAATATGTATTCTGAACTGCGGGAGGAGGCTCGTGATCATGCACGTTTGCGTAACGCTTATTTTGAGCAGGTGGGTCTTTGTTTCATGGGGTGATGGAGGAATTAATTAGAGTATGAATGAGAGTACAATGTAATTATTTGGCTACAACCTATGTACTTTTCTGGCTTGGATACGTATGCTTTATCACACTTCTAGTCTTCCATATTCTTTTAGCATTTAGTCCATAATTTATGTTATTTTCCTCTGTTTTCTACTATAGTTTTGGACAATCAAATTGAACATGAAGATAACTTTTAGGATGGCACCAAATTGAGTATGCACCAGCAATAAAGTAAAGGAACATTTGCTGTGTAACTGGCAAAATCCTTCCAGAGCATTAAATTTTTAGTTTGCTCTGATGCAGCATTAAGTTTTTTCTTATTTTTGTAAGTTAGTTAACAATTTTGTAAGTAAAGTTTCAACGAATGCAATCTATCCCACTAGCTCAGGAAGAGGTGTAACATGAATCCACGCATTTTAATTTTTGTATATTGAGTTTAATTCTTCAAAATATAAAAAACAGGCACGACAAGCCTACCTTGTTGGCAACAAGGCCCTTGCAAAGGAGCTAAGTGTTAAAGGGCAACTGCATAACATGCATATGAAAGCTGCACATGGAAAAGCTCAAGAATCTATTTACCGTCAGAGGTTCGTTTTCCAATTCTATCATTTCTATTCATGCAACATTGGCTTAAAAAACAGAATCGGTATGGTTGGAACTATGGCCATTGAAAAGAATGGTCTCGTTGGTTATGAGAAGAATGAAACAATTTGAGTGGTTTAACATACACAGTGATTTCCAGTTGATGTCCAATCCAATTGCTTGTTGCAGAGAGAAAAATGTTACAAGTGAGGTTCAAATGAGAGTACTACTATTTGTATGAAAAACTCTACTTTCCAAATTGCTGCAGCCTTTCCTTCTCAATCATTCACCAATAGAGGCTGCCAAACAGTTGAATGCTCCTAAAGAAGAGAGAAAAAAAAGAAAACCTAGGTGCTGCATTATGAGGAATCATTGTGATGTGAATATTGATTTTTCAGGAACCCTGTTGCTCCAGAGATGCAAGGTAATGGGAGGGGGCACCAGAGAATGATAGACCTGCATGGTCTGCATGTAAGTGAAGCTATTCACGTGCTGAAACATGAACTGAGTGTGCTTAGAAGCACGGCCAGAGCCGCCGAGCAGCGTCTACAGGTTTACATCTGTGTTGGCACCGGCCACCACACGCGGGGCTCGCGCACTCCGGCGAGACTACCGATAGCTGTACAGCGATATCTACTCGAAGAAGAAGGCCTTGATTTCACCGAACCGCAGCCTGGTCTGATTCGGGTAGTGGTGTACTGAACCGGGGAGGTATACAAGTTTCTGACACAGTAAAAATCCATCATGAACACATAGACATTGTTGTAGTCATTCTTGTATCTGTATATGGGAAGAAGTAATGGCAATGGCCAAGCCAAAAAAAGGAAAAAAAAAAGGTTGAAAAAATGGAGAAAAAGGTTAGAGAAGTAAAGAGAAGGGTTGTAGAAGAATTGTACCATTGAAGGTTTGTGTGAGGCATCTCATCACATTAGTCAGTCAGCAGCAGGGAGTATTTCAGCATTACCTTTTGTTAATTTTGTACCCTAATTTTCATTTCTTTGTTAAATTTCTTTTTCATTCAGATGTAACTGATAGAACTCAATTACATGATAGAACAATTCACTCTGTCAATTAGATTCAATGACAATTTATTTACAGCTCAAACCAATGTTCAAGCCGGTCTGGTTTTTTGTTCAGTCTTGTGATTTTCATGCACATGATACTAACGACATTTGCAGAAAATATGCTGCTTCAATGTTCTTTGAAATCTGTCTCTGGAATTACTATAGGAGAATATATACTATTTATTTCCTGATTAAAACAATTTTATATTCCTTAATGTCTCACTCATGCCAACAATAATTTTTGGATGGTTGATGGTGAGAAGATTTATTCTTTTTAAGAAATTATTATTAGAAAATAAACTATGTATTGACAGTGTAAAGTAATTTTATACTATTGTATGCTAATAGCTATTTTTTTATTGGACAAAGAAATTTCTTCTTTCTTCAAATTATTGTGCAAGAAAGTGGATAATGAACTGGTGTAAAATAATTCTTGTAATCATTAAATAATAACTTATCGTCAATAATACATTTCTTGACATTTTAATAATTACTTTTAAAATTTACACCATCTATTGATTGAAATGAGTGTTTTCCTTAATAAGTAATCTTTTAAAGGACATGCAATTGCTTCATAAAGTACTAGCACGGAATAAAGAGACATAAAGTAAAATTGATCCATATCTAACTCCGAATTTATACCAAAATATAGATTATAACAAAACATGGGTCACCACTAGAGCTTACATATTTAATAAGGTGCAGGCTCTTTCTTTCTGCACCCCATTTTTACCCCTGCCAAATTTTTAATAAGACCTCTCTGCACGTATCTTCTTTCTTCTTCTTCTGCACCCCAATCCTCTGCTTTCTCCATATATGAATGTAATTTTGGTTTTGAGATTGAGAGTCGTTTTTACTCGGGTGTGATTTTGTTTTTTTTTATTTCAAACTTTTTGGATTAGTTAATCTAAAATACAAATCCAAAATGTGTTGTAAATATATATTCAAGATTGATAAATTCAGAACATATATTTTAAAATATGTAATGTGACACAATAATGATCAACATAACAGTGATCTGACACATAATACAAAAATTTTAAAAAATGAAAAATATTACAAATACCAGACATATACGAATATAATCTTAACCGCAATCTAACGGAAATAATTTAATTAGATATTTTTAAAAATAGAAAACTTAATTACATCAAATAAGAATTAGGATTTAATTGAATTTTACAAACGAATTAGAGGAAAAAAAATAGCCTATTAATTACAACAAAAATGGCCATTAAACTATAAAAAAAATTACCAGCTAAGAGTCACAAGCAAAGTTAAATGAATTCAAATTTAGTTTATAAAATACCACGTAATGTTGAAATAAATTTTTTTATTAACTAAATTGTATGTTTGTCATTACACTTTTATATACAAAATTATAATTATGTATAAAATATTGCATAATCAGAACTTTCCTTAATTTAGTTTTAATTTATAGACACCTTTATTTAACTCCTAGAGCATAAATCTTGTATGGTGTGTGAAAGATATATCAATCTTCTTATAAGTCTCTTATATCTCCATTGTTAGTTAGAATTTGCTTCAATAAACAAAATTAGTCATCCTTCAACTAGAGAATTTGTTGGTTTGTATGTTCTGATCTCATTTTCTTTGAATAAATTCAATGCAAACTTTGTTGAGAGAGAAAAATACTTGATTTTAATCTTGAGATCTCAATTCAAAGAAAGTACATCAAATGATCAAGATCCTTTGTTTCAATATTTTTGGTCAATTACTCTTTTAATGTATTGCTTCTTCTTGATCATCTCTCATAACTATCATGTCATCAACATATATAATAAGAATTATAATATTTCCTTTCTTTTTCTTCATAAACAAAGGCATGATGTTTGCTACAAGGACATACAGAGATGATTAGGCCTTTATAAATATATCTATATTTTGGATAATGCACGAATAACTGACCTTGTATGTCATGTGAATCTTGATACTAGAAGAATTAAAAATCTTAAACTTTTCTCAAAAAAAAAGTTCACACAATCTGAACCTTAATATTATCCGTGTTGTTCCTTCTCTAAAATATAATTAATTTTCAGTCTTTCAAATAACTAAAGCTCTCTTATGTGTTGTAATTTTTGGACCCGACTCTTGTGTTTTTAAAGACATTCAAACAAGGAAGACAATTGAATGTGGTATTAAGTGAGTAAGGTTGTATTAACTGGATTTGACAACAAGAAATCTCAAAAAATTTGGTCAAAGTGTTAGCAACAAAATGGTCTCAATAAGTGAGAACAAACGGGAATATTTTGTTATGACATAAGTGTATAGGATATACATCTTTTGGTTACATAAATAAATTATTTTCAAATGTTATTGATCAAATTGACGCTTCAAATTTGTATTGTGAGGTTTGTGAAATTGTAAAGAGTCATATAACTTATTTTCATTTAATTTCAAATAAAATTTCTTTTCCTTTTGTGACCATTCACTCTTATGTGTGAGGTGTTATATTTTATATAATTTTATTATATAAAATTATTATTCTCTATGTTGTTATTATTATGGATTAACATTAATCAATAAATTAAGTTATCTGTTAAAGTTAATTATATTGAACATAATTAATTATTGTATGGGTAATATATATAGTTTTGGGTTTCTGATGAACGATCTGTGATGGGTTAGATTGTTTAGTAAACGGTTTGTGATGGACTTGAATAATCAAATACATTTTGAGAGGTCCCTAGTCTCTGCTGAGAGGTTATAAAGCTGATACCTATTAGTCAGTTTAGAAAAAACATAGTAACAACGTAAAATACTCTTACGTTTTAGAATACCCATCAGAAAGAGAACAGTAGCATCTCATACTACATGCTTCCATGGATCCTGCATTAATTCCGAGTACACAATCTTTTCACTCATACTTAAATATATTTTGAATATATTGTATTATTGTATCTTATATATATTTTATTCCTATCAATTGATATCAGAGCTATTAAGATACAAAATATAATTATTCTTTTGGAAAGTGTATCATAATTTCAGAAATTTAATAGAGGGGATTAATTACTGTCAAGAACCCTAATTATGTTTAAAACCCTAATTAAGGAAACCCCAATAATGACAATCTTCTCTCTCTCGACAAACCCAATTTTGTGGGTTTTATGTTTGCACATAAGAACCCCTTATATGTTTGCACAGGGCAAACCTAATTTTTCTTGAAAACCCTAATTAGTAGTCATAGGCAAATTGAGAATTTTTTTCTTTTTTGGAAAATCTTCAATTTGGTGTTGATTTATCTTATGGGTCACTGATGTTTGATGCAATTGAGTTTCGGACCAATAAACCCTTTTTTCGAACCTTTCTTCGTCCTACAATGGTGGACATGATTCGTAGTCAAAGTATCGGTGACACGTTCTCAAGGGGCGTCGCAGTGGCTCCCGATCTAGGTGCATTTTGGGGGAGTTGCGATCTTGTTTGTGTCCAGTGATGTTGCAGACAAAGCGATCTCAAAGTCGGGTGGTCGCTCAATGTGATTGGTTTGCAGGATGGGGAGCTATGGGCGTAGGCTGGCTATGTAGCATTCGTGGGCAAGGCGTTGGTCGCCATGAATGGTGAGGATGTCGCCAGATGGGGAGGGGAACTTCATGGCCAGATGAGGTATGGAGACAACAGCGCCAAGGGTGTTGAGTGAAGGGCGACCGAGGAGGACATTATAAGATATAGGTGCGTCGACAATGAGAAAGCGGATAGGAATTGTCTTTGTTTGGGCGCCATCGCGGAAGATGGTATGAAGGTCAATGTAACCGCAGGTGGAAACTTTTTCCCCAGAAAAGCCATATATTGGTTCATCATATGGGACCATGGCGGTGTCTGGGAGTTGAAGTTTCTGATACGTAGCCCAATAGAGGATGTCGACGGAGCTGCCTTGGTCGATGAGGACTTTCTTGACTGCGTAGTTTACTATTTCAACGGTGATGACCATAGGGTCATCTTGCTGGTGATCGAGGCCTTGAAAATCGTCGTCCGTGAAGGTTATGGGGGGCATGCGACGTTTGTGATGAGAGTGGGTTATGTGGTTGATGGATTGGATATGACAGAGGTGTCTCTTCTTGGCGGAAGAGGTGGATCCTCCACTAGCAAAACCACCAGAGATGGTGTTGATAGTGCAGCGTAGGGTAGGGTTAGCGGGGGTGACATCGGTGCGGGCTGGTTGGGGGTCGGGATTTGAGGATTGGTTTGGGCATTTATCGTGGCGAGGGTCGCAGGGAGGGCGTCGGTGGTCAGAACGAGGAGGGTGATGGGATCAGAAGGAGTGGTCATCTTTTCGAACAAAGCGGCGGAAATGGCCAGCACGAACCAGTTCTTCAAATTTATCTTGGAGTGCTTTACATTCCTCTGTGGTATGACTGTGGTTTCGGTGATAGCGACAATATTTAGTCATGTCCGCGTTGGAGGGAGTGGTCGTCTTGCGTGGTGGTGGGATGAGGTCGGCCTGTAAGGCTTCATCAAGGAGGTGGGATCTGGGAACATTGAGAGGGGCGTATCTGGTGAAGCGGGGTTGTCGAGGTTCTCGAGGTCTCGGATCAGGGTAGGGAGGTTGTGGAGTGGGGTTGGCAGTAGAGGGTGTGTAATCATTGCAAAATTTTTTATGAAGAGTTTGCATTTCCTCCATACGGACGTAATCAGCGACACGTAGTTTCAACTCATGCATGGAGGCAGGTGGATGCAAGTAAACGTTGTTGGCGAAGGGGTCGGGTTGAAGAGTGAGGGCCATGCATTGAAGTATCATTTCTTGGTTGAGGTGTGGTGTGCGAAGGGCAGCCTTACTGAATCGATCAATGAATGCCCGAAGCGTGAGGAGGTGAAGTTGTGAGGAGGGATATGGGTAGTAGGCAGGTTGTGAGGGTTGTAGGGGGGATATGAGTGGTGTGTAGAGTGGTGGGCATGTTGTAGGGTGGGATATAAGTGGTGGGCAGGGTGGCGATGGGGGTGGGAGCCGCAGTATTTCCTGGGAGGGTGGAGTGGAAGTGAGTAGGATGGGTTGAGAGGATGGAAGTTTGTTGGGTGGTGGTGAAGGTATGCGGGGTAGGATTGTACTCGCTTTCCTTTTCAGTACGTTGGAAAGTTGGGGACCCTACGACATCAGATGTTTCCTTGGCCTTTCCCTTTTGAGTGGGATCGGCTTCGATCTTTCGCCTAAGGCGAGAATTCTCCTGTCGCAGTGCTTTCATCTCATCAGCACTGCGCTTCTTCAAGTCAGCCAGCTCCTGTTGCATCTTGGCTTGACCGTCTAGGATGGCGGCCAGATCCGGAGTGATGTTAGCAGGTCCTGAGGGGCCTGCTTCAACTTGCTTGTTAACTCCTGCTCTACTGCGGGTAGAAACCATTTTCGGAGAAAGCGGGTGGTAAAGTATTATCTCGTGCCCCACGGTGGGCGCCAATTGTTCCTGCAGAAGGAACAAACAAGACATGTCAGCGAAAATGGGATATTATAAGTAATATTTTGTAAATAATTTTTTTATTATGACTGATTATTTAAATTTAAAAGAGTAGTTACTAAAAATGGTAAAAAATAAATAATTATTTTATAATGATTAATTATTTGAATTAAAAAAATAGTTACTGATATAGTAAATTAAAAAAGAAATTTTTTATTAATGATTATTCAAATTTAAAAGTAGTTATTAAGAAGGAAAATTTGAAAAAAAAAATGAAATGAAAGCATAAACGCAGAATATGATCCTAATATTGATTCTAACAATCAATCATAAACAATATCCCATACTGATAATCATGCTGTAAAAAATAAATGGAAGTGTACCTGAATTGGCCATAACGATAATATTAGAGAGCACTAATGATACAATGATCTTCCTCTTGTAGAGCACCTTTATTTCCCTTTGGATTTTCTCTCTTGATGGGGATAGGGAGAAAGGAGCAGGAAAAGTACGTTATGACTCTGTGTGCTCTCAGAAAGGGACCATGACCATTTATAAACTGAATTGCTTAAGTTTTAGTATTTCTAATTTGGCCCCTCATCAAATTAGAAATTACTAAGTGGTCTCTACACAATATTTATTTTCATGACATATGCCTTTAGCCAAATCTTTTAATTTAGTCAGATCACTTTATTATTTGGCTTTATAAATAATGGCCCTAACACATTTAATTATGTATCATATATATGCATGACCCAAAATTACTAACACCAAAGAGGTGTATCTCTTCGTATAGTTATGACAATTATTCAACTTCAAAAAATTATTACTAAAATAATAAAATTAAAAAATAATTTTTTTATTATAAATAATTATTTTAATTTAAAAATTAATTATTAAGAAAATAATCTTGAAAGAAAAAGAAAATAAAAAAAAATGTATATCACCTTATATCTTATATATTGTTATAAATATATCGAGATAATAATAATAATATAAAAATTCATTTCTTTTAGTATATTATAATAACATTTCTTTGATATTTTCTCAAATTACACTTATATTTGTGCGTTTTATCATTAAACTGCTCTCTCGCATTAAAAGAAATGTAAATATAATGTATTTAAAACTCAAAAGATTTAATATAAAAAAGGATAATATTTTTAAAACAACGGATATGCTTTTGTAAATTTTAAAAGAAAAAACTGAGATGTCGGTGTGATGTATTCTTATTTTGTCTTGTGAAAAACAAGTTATTGCTCATATTTTCTTTAATAAAAATTTCAAGAATATGCCCCTTTCACAATTTCTTTCTTTAAATCAAAATTGGGAAGTATTTTTTGGTGAAATGTGATGATATGAGATCGCCTTTATAGTTAATAACACACTATAAATTTACAATAAGGTCTTAACTTGTGAAATTCATTTTATATATATATATATATATATATATATATATATATATATATATATATATGATCTGAGTCCTTATACCTAACTATCGGTTATATCAAGCATATAATTATAAATTAGTAAATAATTTAACAGGAATTAGATCGATATATAACATATAATACAATAATTTTAGTAAATCTTATTAGAATAAGTTTTTCTTATGTCAGTCAATCTAATACACATATGTGTTTTTATATTTAATTCAATATTTCAAAACTAAATTATAAGATAAAGTTTGAGTTACACTATATGAGATCTCTTAAAAAAGTATATTAGAATCATAGATAAGCAATGAATTTCATAAGCAACAATGGTGGTAAAAGGAATAAATTTTGGTTAACGTGTTCTTGCACATGAATAGATATGAATTAATATTTCAAGCATTTTGTGGTAAGGGTGAGCCATTGATATTATATTATTAGGTCATCTTCCTGAAACTTCTTACATCCTTAGTACAAGAGTATTAATTTTGAGTGGACACAAATCCAATATTAATTTTTTTGATAAACTCGTACAATATTATATATTGCGGCACAATATTAATTATATGCTAAGTATAACAAATGATATTATTATGTATATTAATTTATGTTTGTATAATTTATGTAACATTCCAATTTCAGCAGCTTAAAACTAAAAAATATAGGGAGTTTCATCATAGTTTCAAAACAGATAATCTAGTATACACAATATATTAATACAGTCTTACAAAAGATATGACTATAAAAATATATCACTTATACACTTAAACTAAACTAATAAACTCTATACTACTAACCACTGCTAAAACTCCCACTGGAAACCTTCTCTTCAACACTAAAACGATGGCTCTTCATCCTCCAGAAGTGCCTTTGACACTGCATCCACATCTGCTCCCACCGAATAGGTGATCATCGCAAAAGGAAACATACAACACAAGACAAGAATACAAAAAGCAAGGGTAAGCTAATCTGATTAAGGAATCATGCAGTTCAATTATAAACAGACATGCAATCTTTCTCATTATCACCAGAATCATATAGACCACCACAACACATATGCATGACTCTAGACTCAATATCCGGATTATGTAAGCGACATCGGATCTCTTGGTGGCTTGCACCTGTGACGGTTCCCAAACTCTGCAGAGTTTGGACACAAGGGATTATCACCCAACCACTCCCAAGGTAAGTCCCATCTGTCTATGACGGATCGGGTCCATAGACCAGGACCTCCTGCTACTCCCCCCGACGTAATCCATCATACTCTACATGAGTCTTAATGGTTACTAGGAGCGTCAGGATACCAACCAAAACTGAGTCCTTATG
>Ga0214542_1009195_pt1 | contig 15603 bp, 14 predicted proteins | sample CNSS1metaG_FD_160096 | JGI IMG/M metagenome (GOLD analysis project Ga0214542, IMG submission 160096) | Root nodule microbial communities from cowpea collected in UCLA plant growth center, Los Angeles, California, USA - CNSS1 | ecosystem: Host-associated > Plants > Roots > Nodule | place: USA... | reverse complement strand
ATGAGCATATGGATACAAGTAGGTACTTTGTTTTCAGATAAAATACTAATTTTAAAGCATATTTCATATAAAATTACATAATAAAATATTAATATAAATTAAAAAAATATATTTAAAAACAGCTTTAATATTATAATTTGAAATAAAAATAAAAATAAAAATATACAACTTTTAAAAAATTATTATTTAATAATTAATATCTCTCCGTCAGCAACTTTATTTTCTTACAATGTCTATTAAAAGTTCATTGAGAATGAGCAGTTGACACTCGTACCCATTATTTATGAATAGGAAAAAGAAGAGAAAAAATAGGGAAAAAGAAAACCTCACTACAAAAAATTATTTTCAGAATGTATTTTATGTCTTCTATAAAGCCCTTTCTGGAACATATAAAACTCGTTTGAAAGATGTTATATGCATTATGAAAAGTTTTCTCTGAAAATTTCATTCTGGAAAAACTTGTTCCTAAATGCATTTCATACGTTTCATGAATTTAGTTTTGGAAATTTCATTTTGAAAATCTTGTTCGGAAATTATATTTCAAAAACCTTATTTTTCAAATTTCGGAAAACTTGTTTCGTAAAATTTCCGGAACTTGTAATCGGAAATTTTGAAATTTTGAGAGGTTGCGTGAAGAAATTCTGCGATGCTGAAAGTAAAAGCCCTACGTTCTTGCTTCGTACACCCCCATCAAATTTCTCCCTCCATCTCATAAAATAGCTCCCAGAAATTTCTTTCTGTGATTATTTTCTAAAAAAAAAAAATTCTGGAATTGGTTATAGTATTTCGGAAAACAAATCCGCAAGTGATAGGGTGCTGAAAGAAATATGATAGGGTGCAGGAAGCTTATATTTTGGGCTGACCCATAATATTAGAATGTCTGGCCCATGGGTTTAGAAGGAAAAAAAAAGACCGTACCCGATCCATAACCTTAGAAGTTTAAAAAAAATGTTTCTGCATCATTAATTCGAATCATGCCCCAAGCAGTAGCCGCTGGGAGAATGACTTCCTCTGAAACCTTTCGAAGTGTTGAAGAAGATGATTCTACTGCTAACAAAAAACGCGACGTGTTCTACGATGTTTATGGACCCGAAGTACATTTTCTTATCTTTATTTTCCTTTTCAATGTATCCTTTTCAAGTTTCCTTAACTTCTTGTTCAGGAGAATGTTTTCTTTTCGTTCCTCTCTTGTGTGTTATGTCCGAGCTTTTATAAAGAAAAGAAAAAAAAAATGTGGTTTTAATCACGTGTATGATTAAAGGAGTTGATTAATCGTTGTGCTTTTTGCAGGGTAAGGCAGATGTTGTTTTCAAGTCACCAGAAGATAATTCAGTTCTTGATCTAAAGGTAAGTCTTTGCAAGCATTGGTGAATTGAAATTTGAATCAAAAGTAGTCATGACCGAGGTGGTGAAGCAGGATATTCAAGGACTTGTAACTTGGGTGCTTGGTGAAGGATTTATGCCGTCATGGGTTTTTATCAAGGTATACTTGTCTTTTATTTCAACGGATACCTTTGTAAAAGGAAATATGATAGAAAAAATTATTTCTAGCTGTTTAGAACTTGTATTCCAAACTGCTTCCGTGGTTGTGGGAACCGTGTGAATTGTATCATGTTAATACTGTGGGATAGCAAGGTAAACAACCACTGTGCAGTGACAAACCTAGCACTCGCTGTTCAGATGGACACAGACAAAATGTACCACTGATCAGGACATGGGGGCACCTGGTCACATCAGCAGTGGCAAGCCTCAGTTGGTTTGGCAGTCTCGCCTTTGTGTAAAGGGTTGTGGGAGGTAAAATGCAACATGAAAGAGACATTTGTATATATGAGATAGACAATGGAAAAGGCAGGGTTTTAAATACTGTGCTATAGTGACACTATAACATAGCATCGTAATTGAGCAGTTTAGTTTAGTGGTAAATAGCAGCTGTTGCAGATTGGGGTAGCAGCATTATGTGATTCCAAAGAAAGCCATGTGAACAACATTAGATTTCAATTTCAAAGAATGAGATCTCCATCTGTAATTGTAGTGAGAATGATAAAGAAGACTTGATTTAGAAGATGTAGGATGTCGTGAATTTTATGTAGGCTTTCCAGAATTTGAGAATATATATATATATGCACACACATACTAAACTATGTTAAAATTTTCAGAATAGTCACTAGTGGTCACCATACGATATTTAAAACACTGGGCAAAGGAGAGAGAAAACAGACGAATGAAAACAAAAAAGAAAAAAGTGATTTTTACTTGCAAGTTTTAAATTTCATTTATGGGAGATTTTCATTGAAAAATTTCAATTATGGATGTGATAACAAAATAAATAAAACTTTATTCTTAATTTACACATTCAGTATAATATGCTTTAGGACATTCCTTTTATTGGAGGAATGTTGCCAAATGTTAATGTGATACATTATTGTTATTTTGGAGAGAAAGAGAATACCCGGAGGTTGCATAGCATCCAATTATTGCTTCTATAAATGCATTACTGGAAGATGCACTTGATTTTAGAAATTGAAAATAGGGATTAATACAAAATTGGTTAGGATCAAAGTATTTGCTTGAAAGGCTTAGTTTTTTATTCATGTTGCAAAACTATATCCTTTGGTATATATGACATGTAAATGCCACTTAAAATCACACCTGCTATTGGTGCATGACCTAATCATATATGGGGGGTATTCCCTCTCCCTTCCTACTAGATGATATTACTAATGATGGATATAGACGGTGAATATTTGTTACAACAGACTTTCTCTGTTTCACTGGAAGTGATCTGAATTTTCTTTGTTATTTGGCTATTCTTTGCGGTAAAATGTTGTACATCTTCATTTGTTTCTCTATGTTCAGCGAGTTATAGTCTATGCAGTTTAGTGGTTCTGCTTAACATTGATTTTCTGGGGCCTGTAACAGACTTTGAATGTTTAACACAGCAAGTTTTATGTTAGTTTAACAAAAAGATTATTTTTATCAATCTTTATGCTTGTTTAAGAAAGCATGTCATTGAATTTGGAAAAGGTTGTTAGACTACCCTAAAGAGCTTTAAGCTAAGAATAAATACATGTTGGCTGATCCAATAAATAAAAGAATTAGTTGATCACTCTTGTCGATTTAAAAATAGCTATACTTTTGAATTCTGGACCTTTGATTTGTACCTCATATAGCATATTACATTTTATTTCAACACGATCACTAATGTAGCACTCTCATTATTTGCAGAATAAACCTCTTATTCCCAAAGTGGTTATGCTCTATATGCCAGGCCTAGATGCAGCCTTGTTTTTGTCGCTGTCTAAAATGCTTCATAATTTAAAGAAAATCTGTGGTAAACCAAGGCCTGTCCTGGCTCTTAGGTATGTAGAAAATGTATTTACTTGTTTCCTTCAAAATGTTGTTTCTCTGCACTTAAACTTTTATATTTTCTCTCCCTGGCTAGCTGTGTGTCAGATAGTATGCAGACGATAGATGCACTCCTAACATGCAAGATGAAAAGAAAAAGGGATGAGAATAGACCTGCTCTGACATCACATCAAGGTTTTCATTATTCAAACCAATATATGCAAATGTCTCCTATTAGGGAAATGGGTGTTGAATTTGAGGGTCTTTAGATAAGTTATTGATACAAAAGTTCCTGGACTGGCATGGACTGGCAATTTCCTCAAATGTTATCTTGCTGGAACCTGAAGTCCTGAAATTGTTTATATGTATTTTGCCTGCTAATTAAATTCTTAAAGAGTTTGGTAACACAGCAAAAGGAAATAGCTTTAATCTGGAATCCTTTCTGCTTAATTATTGTGTATAATTGATGCATATTGACTGATGAAGTTGCAAAAGTAAGCTATTAAATCCAAAGGATGGCTAGTCTTTTGGATCATATATCTGTAATATTTGGGGGGTGGGGAATCGATAAAGGTCTTCAATGATGGTTTATGATATTTTCTTATAAATACTTTATAATATTTATGAATATATATTCACATGATTGTTAGTTATCAAGAATGGAAACCCTGTTAAATAAGCAAGGAAAAGTAGTCTCCTTGGCATTAGGAATTTTTCTGGCTTCTGATATATGTACTCAGACTGCTGATAATATACATACACACACACACACACACACACACACACATATATATATATATATATATATATATATATATATATATATATTTACACACACATACATATATGTGTGTGAGTGTACACAGACCACCTATATATGTTTTGTAACTTTTCTCGTTGTTCATTCTCAATTATGGTGTAAGTTTGTGAGATTTCATATCTTAATTTTGAATTCGTTTTAAGATTACCACTATTCTATAAATTAAACAAAAAAGGTTTTTAATGACAATTCAAATTAAACCCTATAGTGTTGTTTTTCCATTTGGAGCAACTTTATTTTACCTGTTCTTTATGGCACAAACATTAATGCGTTGCAATCGCTATAAATTTGAATTACTTTATGAAATGTGAAATCTTGATGCAGAAGAAGGTTGTCATGATACAGACAGTCTAACATTTAAAGAGCTTACGAAAGACATACCTTTCCCTGTTACGTACTATACACTAACTGAGAAAGAGCTGGAAGAGAATGGATATTCTTTCAATCAACCAGGTGAATTTTACTCTGCTACCGATTATATATGTGAATCTTTATGAAGTTGTTCTTACTGGACAAGTTTTTTATCTGCCCGGTTGATTACAGGTTTTCTTTCTACTTTGCCTGCACCTCCAGGATCTTCTTTTTATGAGATGTTGGCACTTGATTGTGAGATGGTATGTTAATCAATACCAGTTTGGTTTAAAGCTAATGCTGTTTTTATCACCGAGAAATGAAGTTCTGGATGATGGTGATGATGATAAACTTGTCCAAACTTTTTGAATTCCTAGAACAAATTCATTTAACATGTGGTACTTGAACTGCCAGAATAGCTTAAAATTATACTGACAGTCGTTTTATTGGCATGCATGACCAAAAACTTCATTCTATATCGAGACAAATTAAACTAGTTATGTCCTTTTTTATTTATATCCTTGACATATGCAATTTTGATCAATCTATTTTTTACCATTTGCTTAGTGCATAACAAATGAAGGTTTTGAGCTGACAAGAATTACTCTAGTGGACATCAAAGGAAAGGTATTCGCTGATTTTTTTTTTTTTCCGAACTACTTGTTTGTTAAGCAAATGCATCTATTATCGATTTTAAGAGGAATGGTCATTATTTTTAAAATTTCATTAAATGTTCATCATTATTCTAATTTTCATATCTTGTGTTTGTTTCTGTAAGAATAACTGTTTCTGATATTATTCATAAAGGAGCAGCAATTGCCCTTAAATAGAATACAAAGACTTAATAACTGCAAATCCTAATTTATGATGGATATAATCTATCCTACAATTCAGGATCAATGATTCTGAGCAATAAATATAAAATATTATCAGTCTATTAATCCTCCTAATTATGGGATGTAATTAAATCTCCTAATTGTGTAATTAAAGCCGTACAAGGAAATATTAACTACAGCATAATTCATGAGTTTCTGACTGTTTCTATGTATCTATTTCCACTGAGATGTATACAAATTACCATCTCCTTCCCTTCCTGAAGCGTGTTGTTCTTGGAAGCAGTTATAAATCTCATTCTTGGGCGTAGTGACTGCCTCAAGACTGCTACAGTGGGATAGTACATGGCATGATGACCACTATTTTAAAGGACTACAAATACAATTAAACAATTTAACAGCACACATAAGTGCTCAAGTGGAAAAATTAGGTAAACAATATTATAATTAATATTCAAAACTCATAGGCTAGAGCTTAGTACGTAAGGGACATGAAAATCAAGGAACATGAGATCAACATAGACACCTCTTAAAAAACGTGGAGACGCATTATAACCTGTCTGAAAATAAAAATAATAAAACACGAGGCCCTGCCACTCCGAACTTGATATGGAAAGAAACAAAGATGCTATATAAAATTTAGAATTGGCCTGAAGTGATGCTTGAGTGAAGGTGCAGTGGCAGATATGGAGGTCTGCCATAGCCAAGTGTCTGGGTTGTATCACTCAAATACTAGCCAAGTGTGAAAGGTGTTATCCTAAATCAGATGTCAAACACGGGTGTACAAAAAAGATACCCCAAGAAAAATAGATTTGTTCTTGTGTTGTGAAAGAATAGCAGCTATAAAGTCTGGTTTTCCATGGTAGCAGCAATAAACTCCTTCAAAACAGTTTGACTGTAAATAAATAGCTTGACAAAGGTGCTCCCAGTGCTCCTCTACAGCAATGGCACTATAGTGTGCAGTACATCAATAGGAAGTGGTTTCCTTAGAATGCTTCATGACAAAACCCTTTATGTTATGTCGCTTGTAATTGCATTTTAACAACAATTCTGTGTTATTTTGGCCATTTTAGAAAAGAGCCTAGCTTTTTAATTGTTAATGAAGCTACCTATATATATATATATAAATATATATATATATATATATATATATATATATGTCTGTAAAAGACTAAATCCTATTGGTTAGAGATTCTGTTTTGCTTGTCTTTTATTCTGTTTCATTTACAATCTTTAAGAAATTGAAGTAACCAAGTTATATATTGAGACTCAGTCAGTTCTTTAAAATTCGGAACATTTAATTGCACAGTGATGGCTTAATTTCTAATATTTATCTTTTCAGGTTTTGATAGATAGATTGGTTAAACCCTCAAATGCTATCATTGACTACAACACAAGGTAGGGTTTTGTTTGAGTATCAGTCAATGTGCCTGAATAAGCTCAGTACTTAATATTGGAAATTAAAAATGCTATTGCTTAATAAATTCATGAGTTGATCTAATCAACACCCATATTATTTGAGTCCCTATTTTTCAATTTGAGGATATCTATACATATAATCTCAAATGATTTTTTTCATATTTTTTTAGAATTTGCTTGACCGTAGGAGAAAATATTAAACGAGGAGGATTTTTTTCCCTTCCATTCTATAAAATTGAACCAAACAGTAAAAGTTTATAAAAATCCCTCCCTCTTCCTTTCAGTTCCCTCCTATCGAAAATGGTGTTATTGCAAAGTTGGCTTGCGGGTTTGGTTTCCATTTTATATTTGATTGTCTTTTCTTTTATAAAAATGAATATAGATTAAATGGATGTTGTTAGCTACCCAAATGATCCTGGGAAAATACTGAGAGGAACGTATCAGGATGTTGTCAACTTCCTAGTGCTAGAAATCCTTGAATAGATTTAGAGTATTATATGTTGTTGTTTGGTCTTCGTGGAATACTCTTTGCAATTAAAATAAAGCTGTACAAAACCTGAAAATAAGTTTAAATCTAAAACAACAAAGTTGAAGCTTTTCTGTATGATCTATTTTTCTTCATTGGATTTGGAACAAAAGTGTCCGCATCAACTAAAAATTATGCTGTGCAGATTTAGTGGAATAACGCCTGAGATGTTAGATGGGGTGACAACAAGTCTGAGAGACATTCAGGTTCTATTACTTTAGTTGTCTTGGTTTTGGTCTTTTGTCTTATTTCAGCTAATAATAGGCTCAAACTTCTGGTGCTATGCTGAACCATTTAAGTTGAAACTATTTGTTTTGCTGATTGAATTTCATTTGCTTTGCATTTTCAGCAACTGTTCCTAAAGTTTGTTTACGAGGAGACTATCCTTGTTGGGCATTCTCTGGAAAATGATTTATTAGCATTGAAGATATCCCATGACTTGATCATAGACACGGCAGTGTTGTACAGACACCCCCGAGGAACATCTCATAAAAAAGCTCTACGGTTTCTTGCTAAGAAATTTCTTGCAAGGGAGATACAACAATCAGCGAATGGACATGACAGCATTGAAGATGCTAGAGCTACCCTGGAATTGGCACTATTGAAGATAAAAAATGGCAAGTAGTTCTTCTTCATGCATTATTGCTGCTGCTGCAATCTTTGTATTAGAAGTTTTGAATGCATTATAGTTTAAGTACATTTCCAGTTTCTGTATATAATCTGTAAAAGCGGATGATTTGCTTCACGTGTAGAGCTGTTACCCTTTTACGTGAGTGTGTAGGGTAGATGCAGCCACCATAGCAGCAAGGTAATAATATGTATAAAATATAGAATGTATATAATAATTTTGCAAGCACAATTGGGGAGGGGAAACAGAGAAGAATATACTTCAGTGTCAAATAAAGAAATTTTCTACCAACAAGCTTTTGGTTTGACATATACCTCTTGAAACAGGGCCTGACTTTGGTTCCCCTCCATCCTTTACAAGGAAAAAGTTCCTTTCTATTCTGAGTGAATCTGGCAAAACTTCGTCATTGATTGATGATATATCCATAGTAAAACGGTATGCCTCTGAGTCCTCTAATGCAATTCCAGTGATCTCTGATGATGAAGCACTTGCAAAGACCAAGAAGGAGGTACTCATGTCCTAAGCTGGTTATATTTCCTAGCTTTTTCCTTTCCGTTTAACATTTGTGACTACTTTATGGTCTTGTTTCATTCCTTGTGTTTTTTTTTTTTTTTTTTGTTTTAGGTGAAGAATGACAAGGTACATTTTATCTGGACACAGTTTTCGGAGCTACACTCGTACCTGAAGAAGCAAGCTGAAGATTCTGATAGTTTGAATGAAAGACTTGCCGAGATGATGGCATTGCAAACGTGTCAGAACAATTCTGCTAAACAGAAAGGCTTCAAGTTGAAAGCACCTGCTGAACTGAAGGAAATTATGGCTCGCATGGATGCTAGAATTTATAATCTCTACTCGTCATTACCCACAAATGCTATGATGATAATTTTTACTGGTCACGGAGACACTGCTATTGTCCGCAGGTAGACATGCTTACCTTTTTCTATTCCAAGTATTCTATCTTTCTCTTTGTTTTAATTGCAATGCACTGGCCACTTAACAATAATGTTGGAATAAATTAAAATATGACCCTAGAATGATGCATTTTTTCGTACGAGTCCTCAATCCTCGTACACAATTTCCATAAAAGTTTCCAGTTGTCCAAATCTAGAAATTCCACCTACTCTAGTTAAATTTGAGAGCCAGATTCGCTCATATAACTTGTTCATTCCTCATGTGGTTAATGGACCTTGGATCACATTGAACTAACTGATTTGCATATGTGAATGCAATGGTGCTGTGTAGTTGTTGTGCCAACAAATTAAATGGCTGGAGTTCTATTTTATTACACGTTGATTGGAAAAGTATATGATAATTAGGCTAGAGATGAGCATGAACCAGCTCATCCCACCAATCTGGCCTGGTTCGAGGTTTGTTTTGACTGGTTTGAGTTTTGAAATTAGACATTTTAAGGATGAGTTGGGGTTATGTTTGGAGTCATTTTAACACAGTTTGTGTACTGTTCTCTTACAAAATATAAGTTTCTTGAACAATCGTGTAGTGTACAAATGACTCGGTGGAACTTTCGAGTCGGGTAGGGACACAGGTAAACTTGTCCCAACTTGCCCTTTTTCACCCTTGAATTAACCAAGAAAAAACTATTTTTTAGCATCTTTTTAGTGGAAACCCCTTAACTTTGGAACTATGATTTTCGAGCACATTTACTACTTTTGGTGAATTAACATTTTTTTTTTTGTTTATTCTGCATGTTATGTTTTTGTTTTTTATTATGTTTGACCCGCCACACCCCCTTTTGAAGGTTGAGGAGAATGCTTGCAGAGCAGAATGAAAGTAATTTATGTCGAGAAAAGATCGTGGAAATTTTGGCAGAATTTCAGGCCCACGCAGAAGTAGCATTGTGTTTTGTAGGCGTAAAGCATTGAGTATTGAGTATAATGAAAATGAACTTAAATTAATTTTTGATTGTGAACGTTGTAAATATAGTGGCAGAGGCCTTAGAGTAGTTATACGTGTATAATATTGAAATGCCCCAAATGTATTGAGTTAAATAGTTTTGCATCCGTTAAAATTACTTGGTCATTATTTATTCTTGTCCTCGTCTACATTCTTTCTTATATATAGTGTGTAACACCTCATTTAAATAATAATATAATTAAATAAAATCTTACACTGGATAATATAAAGAGTCAAGTTGCGGAGTATAAGTTGGATAACTAAGAGTCAAGTTGTGGAGTATAAATTGGATAACTTATATATCACTCCTTATATATCACTCCTTATATAGTTATATAGTTACCCAAGGTATTTAAAAGGGAATACTAAAGTTCATTACCATGCCTACAATAACTCAAAGGAGTAAGGGATAGCCAACATTCAAAAGAAAACCTTATGAACTTCGAATCAATACACTAATCTTGAGTTGCTCATCCTTGAGCTATGTATGTGTTAGAAGCATCCTGTTAGAGTTTATAGATGGGACACCACCATGGACATCCATTAACCCCATTTATCTAGAGAAGGAATTATGTACTGACCATAGACCAATCATAATCAAACAAGTAATGTATTCATCATGCATATATATCCCATGTCAACCTTTATAATCAACCTCTTTTATATTCCAGGTCAAACCTATACCAACTCCTCATACTCCATCCATGAATATAGAATTTTAGCTCATCTCATTACCATGCCACTTTCATAGCCAATCATCTCATGTTCATTATATGTCAAGAATTTATCCAGTTCCTTATTCATAACCCATACACCCTCCCATTCATGCATATTTATCCCTTTCATGACATTATTCAATAATCCAATCAATTTCATGCCAAAATCACATCAACACATCAATCCAATTTCATAACCACAGATTTCCATGCATTTTCCAAGCCTCATATTTTAAATCGCGTAGATCCATTAATCAAACAGTCCATAACTACCAAGCGAAGGAAAACAGCGTGACCTGCAGTGGGTCTCGCTCAAGCCAGACGTCCTCGCTTAGGCGAGAGGAGTACCCTCGCTCAAGCTGCAGACTCTCGCTTAGGCGAGACTACGACAGTGGCCTTGGGAGATTTTGCGGGCACTGGCTTAGGCAAGGCCATCTTGCCTGAACGAGATGGTTTTTCGCTCAAAAATCAGTTCACTCGCTTGAGCGAGTACTCACGCAATACTCCTGGGCGAGTTTCTGCAACTCTCGCCTGGGCGAGATGAGCTCGCTTGGGCAAGAACATCAGTTCGCCATCTCCTGTTTCACGTGACAGAGACATACACACATTCCCAACGATAACCAGTTCATTCTTATTTCAATACAAGCATTTTCCAGGCACAACAATCATAAAACAGAAGTGAAACAACCAACATACGACAAAAAGCAAAGATCCCTAGCATCCCTTACCTGGAATGAGCTAGTGCAAGGCCTCGACACCAACAATGGAGCACCACAACTCAAGGAACAAACTTAGAAGCTGGAAAATAGCGGAACAGTAAAGGAATGAGGTTACTGTGGAACCCTAACTGAAAGTACGAAAATATGACTTAGAGAGAATACGTAAAGAGCTTGAAAATCACTTACATGGAGTGGAAAATGAGATCGAGCTTGAGTAACCTTGACCAAGACTGGGGGTTAAACCCTAGCAGAGAGTTCGCATCTGCTTTAGGAGGGAATAAGGGGACTGTTTTTCTGAAAATGAGACGAATGAGTGGGTTAGAGCAGGTCTTGGGTCATTTAGCTCCCTATGCGCCAACCCTTAGGCCCATTAGACCTTGGGGCAACCCTTGAAGATTGAGGCTGAAATAAGAGGGCTTTACATTCTCCCAAACAACAAAATTTTCGTCCTCAAAAATTCATCGATGTGGTAGGAAGGAACTATGTTCTCCTTATATCTTCTAAGAACCACCACTCAAACACGACTGATATAACGACTCCAACACCCATAGTCACTAGAAACTTTGCCTTTGTGCTAAGCGATGTGTGTTCAACTGTGTAGATAAGTTTAGTCACTACTCACAAGCACTCCTAATCCTCCAGCTTTAAAATTGAAATGTTCCTCCATACCTGCCCCACTAACTTGTATCTGATATACTGATTCACTTACCATATGCTCTCCACTACCCCTCGTAGGTTTTTACCAAAACCTCAGATGCCTTCAAGTCTCAAACTAACGCATGTTAGTTATCACTCCACACCACCTTGTTCCCTCCTTGTAGCATCACTCCATTGACTTGATCGCCCTTGACTTATGGTCTATTGCCTCATATCAACACTCTTGGTCACCTTTATCCATGACGACTCATAACATCTTGCCTCCTTTACTAACTTAAACCAATGGTAACAAGGTCCTCAACCAAGTCATTCCATTTCCAAATCAAACTTTCATCTGTTTCAACCACCCAATTTATTTTAGTATCTTCCCTTCATTTCTGATCTACTAACTTGTAACCATCCTTCCACAAAAGCCTTAGAACCATGTCTTTCCTTGACTTGAAATTTTTAGTTTGATTTATACCTATCAACTCTAAGATACTTCTTAACTAAGATTTTTTTGAATTGCTTCTCCCTCAACCCTGTTGAGGGAATCACTAGTTCTAGTCGGATGACCCAACTAATGAAATCTCCTCACATATTCTCTTTCCAACCCAAACACTTATGTTTCTCAATCAACCCTTACTCTTAACTCGTCAAAACACGGATCTTGAATTCCATTCCCTGGCTATAACATATACTCTCACTTTCTCAATTTCAAGTTGGCACTCTAATTTGAAATCATAACTCAAACCATCTCCTACTACTCTTGCACAACTTTCTCCGAGTAACCCCAAAATTCCAACTCTAAATGATTCTCTGAACATCTTTAATTGATACTCATAAGAACGACACTTTTGCTATTCAACAAGAACTGGTTGTCGTAGTAATACTCTAGGTCATGAGTAAGATAGTTCTTTTCACACACCTCTTACCCTTCATAAGTATCACTTGTCGTCATCTCGTTGCACCACTCTGATCAACACACAAAGTCACTTATTTGTTTACTCAAAATGATGCTCCTTTCATGCCTGCCGTGATAAGGAATCAATCATCGCTGAGAAACCTTCCTCCAAAACTTCTATGGAACTTGCAAAACCCTTTTGACTCCCTTGTGTATAGCCTTAACATCCTATTTTCTCAACATCACATCCACCCTTTTTAAACCATATGTCTTACTAGTCACTCCGACCTTTGTCAATACTCCTCTTGAACATTCTAAGGACTCTCTTCACACTTGGAAAATTCGCCGCTAAACCTTGATGATATCGCTAACCTGTTTGAAATTTCTTACCTTCATCATGTTTCCACCCTTTAAACCATAGGCCAAGAAGTCTACCCCCCCTTATCCAACGTTTTCCTTTGAACAGTCTATCCTCCCATTACCTCTTCTTTAAGATTCACCAAGCTCACAATCATCCTTGTCGTTATATTTAGTATAAGCCACTACTCCTCCAACATCTCCCCCATTTCCGTATTTACTTCAAATTCTCAGTAGGAACCATTCAATTAGAAATTATTGGCACAAGTCCTCCTTCAGACACTAATGCAAAAGTGAACTCCACCACACCAAGGTTAAAATTCTAATACTTGCTTCAGAACACGTTTACAAACTCTTCTGCTATCGAGACCCTTTGTGTCTATTATTCACTTTCCTTTGTCAGATGACTCTGATTCATGTGACACTCTGCCCCCACTATTTAGTTTGATCCGTACTTCATACGCAATCACTAACTTATCCCTTTTTAATCAAAGAATCACCACCTTGTTAGTCGTCTCAGCTCATCGGAATGAGGTTGAGAAAATAACCAATTCACCCTCGAGACTATGTCCCAACTTTGCAAAGGAAACAATTCGAATTGGGTTTAAATTTAAACACTTTGATCACCACAAAGGCACCACACACCCGAGCAAATCTTCACTTGGCCGCTACTGTAGCAAAACCACAATATCAAACTCCACTCCTTCTTGCAGACAACCATGACTCCTTTACCATACTGGCGACATCAAAGAGTGCACGACCCTAAGCGAAGCCAAAACCCATAATCCAATCACCACCTCTGTAACATGTATCTTTTAAATTAGATCACCTGTGTTGACCACTTTAGTACCAATCATCGCAAACACTCTCATAGCTACTCAAAAATTTTGTTTTCCTTTCCTCTTTCCCTGTGTTGTGACATTACTAACTGTCCTTCCCTACAAGAACAAACTTAACTATGTGTTTCTCCTTCTGATACTTGAAATCGTCCATCTCCTATCTAATGTCAAACCTTCCTCTTTTGTGGGCCACTTTACTTAGAACATCCCTTCTACTCTTAACTTGGGTAACTACTATCGCTGAGAAGACTCAACTACTCCTTACTAAATTGATCTAGTATGTAATTCTAAATATACTTTCTTCTCCTATAACATCATCATACTTGGCTGATCTTCAAAGCTCTGCCTCCCATAAGCTCCCAACCACACATCTGCTTTCCTATAAACTTCATGGCCTCCACCCTTAACCTCAAACCTTCCACACTATTCCACTTCAAACCTCAAACATTGTCATGACGTAAAGCCAAGTTGATTCCTCAAACCTTGCTTCACGAGCACGCACCGATATCTTTTTATACTAATCTTTGAACTCAACTCTTCATTTAAAACTTATGGTATACGATCTTAGAACTCGATCTTGTAGCTCCTTCGGCCCAAAGCGTTGCTTCTTAACTTCCAACATCATTTCTCAGCCTTCTAAACCAAGACTCAACTTTCATCATCCATTGATATACAATCCTCTACATCTTCACATCTTTGGGACAAGAGATTTCCTCCTAGGCCCCACCAATCTTGGTAAGGGTGAGTAGGTCAAGTTTCCCTCATCACTACAGACACGAGACACAAAACACAGAGGCGTAATAGGACAAAATAGAACATACAAGACAACACTCCATCATCTACAGACATCCTTTGATCTAGTCATGAGTGTGCACCCCTATCACTTTATCACAACATTTTCTGTTCTTAAAACTTTTGGTTTCACTAACAACCTTGACTAGACTTGGCAACCTACGCCCACGAGGCATGACAAACCCACAACCTCAGGTCATCCTAATGACGAACTGCTTTGATACCATTAATGTAACACCCAATTTAAATAATAATATAATTAAATGAAATCTTACACCAGATAATATAAAGAGCCAAGTTGAGGAGTATAAGGTCACCCCTTACAGTTATCCAAGGTACTTAAAAGGGAATACTAAAGCTCACTACAATTCCTACAACCCAAAGGAGTAAGGGATAGTCAACATTCGAAAGAAAGCCTTAGGGGCAACACAATACACGGGCCTTAACCTAAAGAAAAGCCCGTGAAGTCCAGCCCAAGTAGACTATGCAACGGAATCATCTCTCCCCTATTGACTACGAGTACCACTCGCATCTGCTCCCATCAATAAATTGATGATCATCGCAAAGGTAGAAGAACAACATACAAGGCAATCAAACAAGAAAAGGGTAAGCTAGAGGCAAAAAGATTTTATCATGTAATCAGGTATATTTTCACAGTAAAATATACACACATCATCCAAGCATGTTATGACCTTCGAATCAATACACTAAGACTCGACTCGACTCATCCGGATACATATAACCTGGTCGGATTCAGCGGATGCTTGCACTTGTGGTGGATACCTCTGCTCACCCCCGAGCTATGTG
>Ga0214542_1009190_pt1 | contig 15610 bp, 16 predicted proteins | sample CNSS1metaG_FD_160096 | JGI IMG/M metagenome (GOLD analysis project Ga0214542, IMG submission 160096) | Root nodule microbial communities from cowpea collected in UCLA plant growth center, Los Angeles, California, USA - CNSS1 | ecosystem: Host-associated > Plants > Roots > Nodule | place: USA... | reverse complement strand
AAAGAAAGTTTGAAGTGTTAGAGAAAATGAGGAAGAATGCGGTGCAGAGAGGAAGACGAGGATTGTGGTTGATTTTGGTTTATTTAACCTAAACTTTCCACCTTCCTGCAGTGCAAATAAAATCAAAAGCAGTGTGAAGTTTATGCCTCGGGTCTTAAACAACCGAGACAAAACCCTTTTCGTTTAATTGAAAAATTAAAACTGACGGGAGAATTAAAAATATTGACAGACATTAGGCCTCGGGTGTGAGTGAACCGAGGCATAATGTAAGTTTTTGCCTCGGGTATTGAAATAACCGAGGCATTAAAGGTTGAAAAATTTCAAAATTGCCACCGCGTGTTTATATGCCTCGTTTGCTGTACAACCGAGGCATAAAGAGCGAGTTAAAAAGTCAAAACTGTAGTAGTGATAGATGCCTACTCTTGTTACACATGGTTGTATTTGTTGCATGCTCGTTCACAAGTTTCATCTCTTTTCATAAATTTTAAAACATATGCTGAAACTCAAACTAGTTTTAAACTTAAAAGTCTTCAAATTGAAAATGCCAAGGAATTTCTTGTGTTAAACAAATTGTTTCCACAATATGGCATTCGTTTTCGTTTAATTTGTCCACATACACATGAAAAAAATGGTTCTGTTGAAAGGAAACATCGTCACATTACAAATGTTGGTCTTGCTCTTCTAAGTGGTGTGTCTCTTCCTCTTAAATACTAGGGTGAAGCTTTTGTCGCTGCATCTACTGTAATTAATACTTTACGTAAACCTATTTTGGAAAATAATAATCCTTATACTAAGCTGTTTCACAAACAACCAGATTATAGTTTCTTTCGTGTTTTTAGGTGTGCGTGTTATCCCCTTCTTAGACCTTATAATCAACATAAATTAAGTATGCGATATGAGTTATGTCTATTTCTAGGATATAATAATCGTCATAAAGGGTATGTATGTATATCTTCCACAGGTAAAACATATATATCCAGACATGTGGTTTTTAATAAAATTGTTTTTACATATGCTTTGACAAACAACCCTTTTGTTATAGATATTAATGTTTCTTCTTCCACCTCTTTCACTCCCCACACACTCACTATTCTTCCACCTCACACCTCACCTACGCTAACTTGCATATCTACCCCTACTGATTCAAACAGACCTTCATCTCCTATACAAACCTCATCTACTAATACAAACCACCTTTCTATGATAACCAGTGCCAAAGCAGGCATTTTCAAGCCTCACACGTTTCTTGCTGATATTGCCTCTAAACCCACATCTTATAAACATGCTATGAATAATTCCGGTTGGCTTGCTGCCATGCAACAAGAGTATCAAGCTCTCTTTGTAAAAAAAAACTTAGGGTTTTAGTTCTCTTCCTGTAGGTGCAACGACAATAGGTTGTAAATGGGTTTTTAAAAACAAATGCAATGGTGATGGAAGTTTTCAAAGGCATAAAGCGCACTTAGTTGCCAAAGGATTTCAACAAACTCCTGGACATGGCTACCTCAACACTTTCAGTCCAATCATTAAAGCCATTACTACTCGTCTCATTCTTGCATATGCGATCTCTACTAAATGGGAAATCCATTAGTTGGATATCAACAATGCGTTTTTATATGGTGATCTTGAAGAAAATGTCTTCATGCAACAACCTCCTGGCTTCAATTCTTCTAATCCTACTCTTGTCTGCAAGCTACGCAAAGCGTTATATTGCCTTAAACAAGCGCCATGATCATCGTTTTTTAAGCTAAGTCAGACTCTCTTAACCTTGGTTTTCAGTCCATAAAATATGATACATCTTTATTTAGTAAAATCACATCTACTCATTCCTTATTTCTTCTTGTTTATGTCGATGACATAATCGTTACAGGAAGCTCCTCATAAGCTATTCATTACCTCATTCAACTCCTTTGCACAAATTTTTCTTTAAAAGACCTAGGTTCATTGCATACTTCCTTGGCGTCCAGGTTACTTGGGATTCAGATGGTAGCATTCTTCTTACTCAAACAAACTACATCAAAGATATTGTACATAGAGCCAAATGAACAACGCCAAAATATATCCCACACCTATGGTTTCATCCTTACAATTGTCTCAAGATGGCATAACAACAGTTTCAGATCCCACATTATATCGTTCCATAGTTGGGACTTTTCAATATCTAACCATTACCCGTCCTAAACTCTCCTTTTCTGTTAATAGGATTTTCTAGTTCATGCATAATCCCCAAGAGCATCATTGGCGTGCTGTGAAAAGAATTTTGCGTCACATTACTGGCACATCACACCTTGTACGCATCTGACCTTCATCAGATTCTCGCATTCATGCCTTTTGCGATTATAACTAGGGTGCTGACCTAGATGATAAAAAATCCACACCGGGTTTTTGTGTTTACTTTGGCTTTAACCTTGTTTCTTGGACAACTCAGAAACAAAAAGTGGTTTCTCGAAGTACAACAGAGGCTGAATATCGGAGCATTGCTATTGTTACTGTAGAAATCCTTTAGCTTTGCAACCTGCTTTCCAAACTAGGTGTTTCACCAAAGGTTCCTGTCATTTTTTCAGATAGTGAAAGTGTTGTCATGCTTGCTTCTAATCTTGTCCTTCATTCTAAAACAAAGCACTTTGAGCTCGATCTATATTTTTTTCGTGATCACTTTCAAAAGCGTCATCTACAACTTCATAATATTCCTCAACATCACAAATTGTTGATATTCTAATAAAATTGTTGTCTAGACCTTCATTTTTGCAGTTTCGCTCTAAACTCATTGTTGACAGGACACCCATGAGTTTACGGGGGGCTATTATGTAACTAGAAGCATACATGTTTCTGTTTTGATCATTAGTACAATTGCATTGTATACATGCATATATAAACCCTTGTACATGCTTTCTGTAAGATAATAATATTCGATCCTTTGTTCTTCTGCTTAAGATCTCCTTTCTTTCTTCTGCTTTATCTCTCCTTATAGTATGAATGCTGAAAGTACGAATTGATTGTATATTTTCATGCAATTGGATGAATGGGTCATGATTGGAGGGTTTAGGGAGTTCTCGCAGGTGGGGAAAATCTAAATTTTATATGTGTATTATGATGCATCGCCTGGCGGTAGGTATGCACCACTAGGTGACGCGTGGAGCACAACAGTGTGTTGCATTTTGGGTGTTGGTGTTGTGGGTTGGGTTTCTGTTGGTGTTTATTTTGACTTATGCAAGTGGTAGTGATAAAATGTGCAAATTTCTATAGTGGTGAGTCTAAGTCATGAATTATGAATATGTACCAATGTTAAACTTGAATTAGTTTGAGGTATTGGGATGAATGAAATGTTGCAAGTACTATTTTGGGACGTAAGTTCAATATGGCCTAAGTTGGAAGTATGGATGGGTTCTGTTGTGAGCTCTCCATGAACATGAGTATTTCTTTGTTTAATTCACATGATAAGATAACCTTGTTGGTGAATGTATGTATATAAATAAATAAAATTGATGCGTGTGGAATTAAGATTGAGTCATATTGAGTTACATGAACATGCATTAAGGTATCCTGGATGTTGTTGTTTGTGGATTCTATTATGAGCATGAAGGATCCCTTGATATTTGCATGAGTTGATATTAGTCAAATTGTGAACGCATGTGTCCTTATACATGATTGATGTATATGAGTTGTGATGATGCAATTTGAGGTATGTGTAATTATATGAATATGTATTTTTGGTATTTTGGATCTGTGTTCGGAGTGATTGGTGTGTTAGAACTGTTTTGGAGTGCCTAAACCAGTAGTTTCATGCTACTAGTATAGTGCCTAGTGACATGAGGGAAACCGCCAGGTGATAGGTGAACTTGTTTTGGTGACTAGAAAGTTGTCTTCTGCGCGTCCTCTGGTTTGACCAAGATCTGATGATATCCAAACCTCAGGTCAATCTTAGAGAACATTGTTGCTCCTCTCAGTTGATCCAACAAATCATCAATCATCGACAACGGATACTTGTTCTTAATGGTCAACTTGTTCTCGTCTTCCCAAGAAAAAATATTTTACAGTCTTTAGGTTGGTCTCAATGCTAAGACCAAAATTCATGGGGCATGGTTATAGAAGAATGCTAACATCTACCCCCAAAGAATAAAAGTACATTGTTGTGAGTTGAAGATTGTCCTCTACACTAAAACCAACAATAATGGGGAAATGAGTTAAAATCTTACAAATACTCTCTTTTGAGGGGACTAATTCAAGGAGAAAATATATGATTTCCATTACCTTAGGCCTACTATAACTTAGCATGGCTGGAAATCGATAGATCACCTTCGTTTGTAGCCTTTTGTCAACTCCCAATGATTAAAAGAACTTCATGGTAGGTTTAAGATTTTCTATTAAACTACTTCCACGTAATTGATGGAATGCGCTATTTTGATACTCCTAATCTGGTTAATATCCATACCAAGTTCCATCAAATACAAGAGCGAAGAATGCCATCCTTCTGCTTTATTTCACTCACTCGGGACACAACTTTAAGCTTATTAGAGTTATCACTGAATTAGAAATAAGAATAGGCAAACATGCTTTATCCTTAACAAGTGGATTTGGATATTTTTCTTTAACATCCACTAGAATGTCTCCATGTTCATCAAGAAGAGATTCAAGATAAGGGAAAATAATTTTTTTTTTATCTTTAGAGTTGTAAGATTTCTTCTTGGACATGTTGTAAAACAAAGGTTATTTATATATTGCAAAAGGTTTGTTTCTTCTACAACTGAACTCCCACACGACGACAACCGTTCCTTCGAGTGCTTGCGTCTTTCGCTTTGTACTAGTCTTCACACGTAGAAGTTGTTTTCCTTATCTACAAGTGATGGGATGTGTAATTGCTCACTCGCGAGTGGTGAGGTCTTCTCTGCAAGATGTAGGTTGCACCATTTTGTTATTTTCGTAGACCTTGGTGGACATTTTGTAGAATGTTACTCACCTTTAGTCGCAAGGTGTGGTGCCCTTTTCACAAGCCAAGGAATAGTAATGGGTTCCTCGATAGAGTCTATAAATATATCCCCTTTTGCTCTTTTGAAAACATAACTTGGCTTTTTAATCTCTTTGACTTTCTCTCAATCTCTTTCTTTCCTCTCTTTCTTTTATTATCCTCATTTCGTTGTTTACTCTTTTAAAGTGTTACTTGCTAGTTTTTTAGATTCTCAAAAAATTCAAGAAATTACTGTTATATCATAGGGAATTTGCACAAAGCATCATGCATAAATCCTTAAGGGTAGTTAATTTACACACATCAGGAAGTCTTTAAGAAAAAGTATAACTCTAATGGATTCGTAGAAAAGTATACAAGATTAGTAGTAAAAATATTTACTCAAAAACCCAACACAAATTACTTTGATAAGCGCAACACAATGATAACAACAAGTATTATGGAGGTGTAGAGTTGAGGGTGGTGGTGACATAAGGTTTAGGAAGGAGAATTGTTGTCTTGAGTAGTGACATTAAGTTTCAAAATGTTCTTCCATGAATTAAAAACAATAGTATGAGTAAGAACTATTAGGAATAAAAGTGTAGGATTGTTGAAAAAAATAAAAAATATGGGAAAAAGTATATTTACATTTGGAGATGCGGGGTATCGATCCCCGTACCTCTCGCATGCTAAGCGAGCGCTCTACCATTTGAGCTACATCCCCATTCAATGTCCATGACATGTATTTATGCAAATATGATTTTATAAAAAGAAATTGTCTTATTTTATACTTTGTAACATTGTTTCATGTCTAATGATTAGTGAAAGATAAAATATATTGCAAAAAGACTTTTTATATTTAGAGGTGGGTGCATAACCTTTTTTTAGTCAAAATTAATTATTAAGTAATATTTGATTCGGTCTACTTGTAAAAGAATATTACAAAATTTTACTTACTTCACTTTCAAAATAAAAATAAAAATAAAAATAGAATTCCTTGCTGGTTTTTTACTCTTTTAAAGAGTTCCTTGTTGGTTTTTAAGATTCTCGAAAAACTCAGGAAGTTCATGTTGTATCTTGCGGAACTTGCACAATACACTAAGGATAAGTCTTTAAGGATAGTGAATCCATACGCCTCAAGAAGACTTTAAGAAAAAACATCACCCTGATGGATCCATAGAGAAGTATAAGGAAAGATTGGTAGTAAAAGGTTTTACTCAAAAACCCGACACATATTACTTTGACAATTTTATCCCTGTGGCCTAGTAACATATGGTTTGGGAAGGAGAGTTGTTGGTTTGAATAGTGACATTGAGATTTAGAATGTTCTTCCATGAATCCAAACAACAGTATGAGGAGCAGCTACAAGGAATAAAAATTAAGGATTGTTGAAAAAAAAGGGGAAAATATATTTATATTTGGAGATGCGGTGTATGGATCCCCGTACCTCTCGCATGCTAAGCAAGTGCTCTATCATCTGACCTACATCCCCATTTGATGTCCAAGAGATGTATTTGTGTTAATATTAGTTTTATAAAAAAAATTATGACTTTATAACACTGTTTCATGTCTAATAAATGATGTATTATTAGTGAGTGATAAAATAATACAAAAAGAAATTAGTACATTTAGAGGTGGGTAAAAAAAAATTTAGTCAAAGCTAATTATTAAGTATTATTTGATTCTATCAACTTATAAAAGATGATTACAAAATTTTACATATTTAACTTTTCAAAATACGAACAAAAATTCATTTTTTAAACTTTTATTTTAAATTGTCTCCTCATGCGTTTATTTTTTGATGACTTTACCTTGTTAGTAGTTTCCATTTTTCTCAGTTCTCATAGTCGTGGCATTTCTTTTTCTAATTATTAATTGGTATAATTTGATTTTCCTTTTGTTCTATTGACTTTTGTCCAAGAAATTCTCAATTGTTGCCAGGTTTCATTGTTTGAAAAGCTCATGAAAGTAATCCGATAACACACATATATAGTTTGCTATACCAACTACATTGTGTGTTAAGTTTCTCAATCTAGGATTGGTTCATATAGCTTGTTATATAAGGTCTGATGCATTACATCTTATATGAGACTTAGGATTTTCTTTTCTCTTTCGTTCTTACATTTTGCAATATGTGGGGGATTCTTGTAAAACATATGATATTTATATATTGCAAAAGGTTTCTTTCCTCTGAATAAATATTCATTTGAGTTCCCGCATCGTTCGCTTTGTACTGGCCTTCACACAAGAAGTTGTTTTCCTCATCCTCGAGTGATGGGATGTGCAGTTGCTATATCGCAAGTGGTGAGGTCTTCTCCGCAAGACATGTGTTGCACTGTTTGGTTATTTCTGTTGATCTTGGTGGAAATTCTACAGAATGTTACTCACCTTCAGCCCCAAGGATTGGTGTGATGATAAATTTTTTTTTCTATTTATTTAATTATTATTATTATTTCCTACAATATACTTATAAAATTTACTAGCAAAATTGTACTTAAAATATTCACACACACACACACACACAGATATATATATATATATATATATATATATAGATATATATATATATATATATATATATATATATATATATATATATATATATATATATATATATATATATGTTTACAATACTGTATGCATCTTATATCTACACCGTTTAGTACATCTTATATTTCCTACACTAGAAGAGGAAGAAGTGTTATTTATTTTCAGTTTCCCCCTCATATATTGGTTTTCAAAGAGGTGAAGGGAAAAGATTATGGATAGGGTTCACTTAGACTGTTGGGGTAAATAGAAGGTAACTCCAATTTGTCCTTCGATGACAATCGGCGTGTCTGGAGCAGAGAGACAAGTAATAGTAGAGTTTCCCGTTCCTTGAAACGTTACAAAATTATTCACTGCATTGGTTTGCCATGCATTCCCTGGGAAAACCGCCACAATGTCGGCGAAGGAGGGATCAGGCATGTTGGGAGCAGCCATCTATGATATGGTTATAAAATTTTGTTTTTCACACACAATCATAAAATAGGGAAGTGAGACAAATATCACATAAAAAATACAGCATATCATAATAAAATAAAATGAAATGAAAATTCTCCCAAATCCATCAAATTGGATTTTTATTATACTTTTATAAAGACATTGATTAATTTTGTAGTGAATAGTCAGGATAAATGAGCTCATGGCCAACAAAGTAACTCAAGAACATCTCATCTTGAGTAATATTAACTCGTTTAAATCCCCAAGGTCACACCTCCAACTACAATAATCAAATCTTTACTTATCATAAATTTTATTTCAATATTAAATCATATAATTATATAAATGAATAAATAGATAGGATCAATGAATAATTAAAATAAATATAAATAAATAAAAAGGACCAGTACGTAACTAGAGATAAATATAATTAAGTAAATGAGAGTAAATATAAATTGAATAAATAGGACTAATGCACAACTAGAGATGAATATAAATAAGTAGTGGTGTCATGATTACGATTAGTTTCAATTAGACTAAGCATTTAATGGTGTAATTCCTACTTACTTAAGTTATAGATTATTTTTAGAAGATATTATATCTTCTCTTATCACTTTAGTAATTTATCTTTATCTCTGACATGTGTTTTTATCATTATTATTATTATTATTATTATTATATGGTTTAGATGTATCTAAGTACATCATTCAGACTGCTATAATTAATTTAGTTATCCGTCTGAGATTCCATCATTAACATATATTTATTATATGCATATATTTTATAGTTATTTTATATTATTATTATTTTATTTAATTATTAACTAACCCGTATATGTATCATAATGCATATTCATTTATATATATGAAATTTATGTATTCTTATAACTGAAACAAAATTATTATAATTATTTAACCAAATTATTTTTTACCTAAGAATATGTCAGTTTACCTATACATGTATGCAAGTTTATCCATAATAAAAATATTCTTTCTTATTAACATCCTAAAATATTTAATATATTTCTTATAAAATCATCAATTATTTGTATATTTTAGATATTTATAATCTTTACATTCATATGTTCATAATAATATGTATATATTATATATATTCATATATATTTCTAATAATAATAAGAATATATATATATATATATATATATATATATATATATATATATATATATATATATATATATATATAAAAAAAAAAAAAATATATATATATATATATATATATATATATATATATATATATATATATATATATATATATATATATATTATAGACACATACTATAATGCATATAAATAAAGTAATACTTTATTTATTGATTTATGGATGTTACAATTCTCCCCTACTAAAAGAAATTTCGTCCTCGAAATTATTTATTTATTTTTGAAATAAATAAGGGTAAAGGTTTGTTATTTTCTCTTCTAATTTCCATGTAATATCTCCATTATCTTCATTCCACATGACCTTCAATAGAGGGATTTGTCTGCCTCTCAATTCTTTGACCTTCTTGTCCATAATCTGTATAGGTATTGCATCAAATGTAAGGTTATTCTTTAATATTACTGTATCAGGTCTTATCACATGAGTTGGATCAGAAATATATTTTCTTAATTGAGACTCATGAAAGACATTATGAAAGTTGGAAAGGAACGAAGGTAAGCAAATTTGATAAGCAACAAGACCTATTTTTCTAAGAATTTGGTAAAGGCCAATGAACCGGGGAGTGAGTTTCTTTGATTTCATCATTCTACCAATTCTAGTGGTTGGTGTTACTTTCAAGAATACATGATCACCTTCTTGAAATTCAAGAGGTCATCTTTTCTTGTCAACATAACTTTTCTGTCTACTTTGAGTTACTCTCAATTTGCCCCTGATCATTTTGATTTTCTCTATTGTTTGTTGAATCATGTCCGGACCTAATACTAAATTTTCACCTGCTTCAAACCAACACAAAGGTGTTCTACATTTTCTACCATATAATGCCTCATAGGGTGCCATACCTATGCTAGAATGAAAACTATTGTTATAGGTGAACTCAATCAAAGATAAGCATCGATCCCAAGTACCAGAATCTTCTAACACACAAGCTCTCAGTAAATCTTCCAAAGATTGGATTGTTCTTTTTTATTGTCCATTAGTTTGGGGATGATATGTTGAGCTAAGATGGAATTTAGTCCCCAAGGCCTGATGTAAGCTTCCCCAAAACTTAGAAGTAAATCTAGGATCCCTATTAGACACAATTTCTCTTCTGTACAATTCAGTCAATTTCTCCAATGAATACCTAATGTTAATGGGTAAGAAGTGAGCAGACTTTGTTAATCTATCCACGATAACCCATATGGAATCAAATTTTTTGAATGGTTCGTTGCAAGTCAACTACAAAATTCATTACTATACTATCCCATTTCCATTCAGGTATATCTAAGGATTGTAGCATTCCTGTTGGCTTTTTATGTTCTATTTTAGCTTTTGACAAACTAGACATTTTGCTACATGTTGTGCTACTTCCTTTTTCATTTTGGGCTACCAAAACATTTTCTTGAGATCTTGATACATTTTTGTTGTGCCCGGGTGTATGCTTAATTTGCTTTTATGTGCTTCTTCTAGAATCATTTCCTTAAGTTCCTCATTATTGGGTACACACATCCTGTCCTTAAAGCTCAAAGTTCTGATTTTATCTATGCCAAAATTCTCCCCATCCCTTTGACCTATCAATTTCTTTTTCTTATTAATGAACTCATCACTTTCTTGTGCCTCATGGATTTTCTTTTATAAATTGTTAGTGATCTGAATCCAGTTTAATTGCATTTTATCATGGCTTAGGGTGACCGAAAAATTCATGTCTCTAAATTTTTCTAACAAATTCATTTCATGAATCATTAGTGAAGAGACATGTAAAGATTTTCTGCTTAAAGCATTTGCCACTACATTTACCTTTCCTGGATGGTAATGTAATTCAAAATCGTAGTCTTTTAGAAATTCCATCCATCTCCTTTGTCTCATATTTAATTCCTTTTGGTCAAACAAATATTTGAGACTCTTATGATCACCAAAAACTTCGAACTTACCACCATAGACATAATGTCTCCATAAACAATGGCAGCTAGTTCTAAATCATGGGTTGGGTAATTTTTCTCATGTGTTCTTAATTGTCTAGAAGCATATGCCACTACCCTTCTATCTTGCATAAGAACACAACCTAATCCCATTTTGGAAGCATCATAAAATATAACAAAGTGCCCAGTAGGATCAGATAATGCTAAAACAGGAGAAGTGGTTAATCTTTTCTTGAGTTCTTGAAAACTATTCTCACATTTTTTTGTCCACACAAAAGCTTGGCCCTTTTTGGTGAGTTGGGTTAAAGGCAAAGCTATTTTAGAAAATCCCTCAATGAATCTTCTATAATATCCTGCCAAACCGAGAAAACTGCGAATCTCAATCACTGTTTTTTTGTGGCTCCCATTGTAGAACTACTTCTTTTTTGGTCGGATCCACTAACACTCCCTTATTGGAAATCACATGTCCTAAGAATTTTACTTTATCTAACCAGAATTCACACTTAGACAATTTAGCATACAATTTCTTTTCTCTCAAGATTTGCAAGACAATTTGAAGGTGTTCCTTATGTGCCTCAAGAGTCTTAGAATAAATAAGAATGTCATCTATAAAAACATCCACAATTTGATCTAAAAAGGGATGGAAGATCCTATTCATATAATCCATGAATATTGCAGGAGCTTTGGTCACACCAAAAGGCATCACTTGATATTCATAATGGTCATACCTAGTTTTGAAAGCAGTTTTTTGTATGTCTTCTGCTTTTACTCTAATTTGATGATATCCCAACCTTAAATATATCTTAGAAAATACAGAGGCTCCTCTCAATTGGTCCATCAAGTCATCTATTCTAGGAAGAGGGTATTTATTCTTTATGGTGAATTTATTTAATTGACGGTAATCTACGCATAACCTAAAACTTCCATCTTTCTTTTTAACTAACAAAACAGGGGCTCCCCAAGGTGACACACTAGGACGAATTAACTATTTTTCAAGTAACTCTTCTAATTGTTTCTTCAATTCTGCTAATTCAGAGGGTGACATCCTATATGGTGCCATAGAGATTGGTCCAACTCAGGCATAAGATCTATGGAAAATTCAATTTCTCTATTAGGTGGTAAACTAGGTATATCATTGGGAAAGACTTCAGGAAAATTTTGAACAACTACTATATTTTTCAACTCAACTTCCTCTTTTATTTCCATAGAAGATAATAACAAGTACCATTGGATTTCATTCCTTAAAGGCTCACTTTTTGAATTGGTAGGTGATTTTAGAAGATTCTCAGGGTTTGGAAATATCATTGATTTCTTAGCACAATTCAAAAGGACTTGATTGGAAGATAACCAGTCCATACCTAAGATTACATCTAATTGAGATAAAGGTAGACATATTAAATTTACAAGGAATTTTCTATTTTCAATGAACAGTGGACAGTCTACACAAACTCTATTGGTAATTACCAAGTCATTTGTGGGAGTTGAAACAACCAAACTAGTTTTTAGAAAAGAGGTCGACATTTAAGATGTTGAACACAATAATTGGAAATGCATGAGTGAGTTGCACTTGAGTCATACAGTACATTTAAAGTTTTTTCTTTAATAAAACACATACCTTGAATTAGATCATGGTTTTCAGCAGCTTTAGCTCCAATCATGGTGTACACTCTTCCTGTTGTGGTAGGTCTTGTCTTGGTTGCAGCTGGATTGAAATGTGGCTTCTATTGTCCACACTCAAAGAATAGGTGACCAGGTTTCCCACACTTGAAACAGACTGGTCCCTTAAGATGACAATCTTTAGCATGATGACCTTGTCCGCATTTAAAGCATCTGATATGATCATATACAGGTCTACTAGAATTTCCTAATGAATATTGGTTGGATTGGGTCCTCCATTGTGGGCGATTGTAAGGTTTTCCCTTAATACGTTTATTTTTATTTGTCTACGGTCCAAAATACTTTGGTTTGATATTTTGGTTGTTCTCAAAATCTTCCAAAAATCTACACTTGTGAATAAGCGTAGGAAAATCAGCAATTTCTAGTATTCCTACTGCTTTTCTCAATTCATCCCTAAGTCCATTTTCAAATTTTATACATTTCATCCTTTCCTCTGGGTGATAAAAGAAAGTAGAGTATTTTCCTAATTCTCCAAACTTGGAAGCATATTCCCCTATTGTCATACTTCCTTGCTTCAACTGCATAAACTCTATTTCTTTTGCTCTCCTCACCTCATTAGGGAAATATTTTTCTAAAAACATTGTTCTAAATACATCCCAAGTAATAATTATTCTTCCTCCTTCAAGTAATCTCCTGGTACCATCCCACCAATATTTGGCTTCTCCTATTAACATAAATACAGCATAATTCAACTTTTGGTTGTCAGCACAGTTCATAACTCGAAATATTTTCTCCATCTCCTTAATCCATAATTCATTTTTTTCTAGATCATATCCTCCAGAAAATTGTGGGGGTTTGTTTCTCCTAAATTCAGCTAAACCTTATGATTCAGGGTTTCCTTCAAGTCTTTGATTCCTTATTAGAGCAGCAACCATGTCTCTGATAGCTTGCATTGCTTCAGTTAATTCATGGTTCCTCCTATTGTTTGCCATCTAGAATCGTATGAGTTAGTAAAAAAAATATAACGAGCATATTTCACAGATCTCGCATGCAACGTTGCTTTGATACCATCTAATGTGATGATAATTTTTTTTCTATTTATTTAATTATTATTATTATTTCCTACAATATACTTATAAAATTTAAAGGCAAAATTGTACTTAAAATATTCACACACACACACACACACACACATATATAAATACAACACTGTATGCATCTTATATCTACACTATTTAGTACATCTTATATTTCCTATGCTAGAAGAGGAAGAAGTGTTATTTATTTACAGTTTCCCCCTCATATATTGGTTACCAAACAAGTGGAGGGAAAAGGTTATGGATAGGGTTCACTTGGACTGTTGGGGGTAAATAGAAGGTAACTTCAATTTGTCCTTCGATGACAATCGGCGCGTTTGGAGCATAGAGAAAAGTAATAATAGAGTTTCTCGTTCCCTGAAAGGTACAAAATTATTCACTGCATTGGTTTGCCATGCATTCCCCGGGAAAACAGCCACAAGGTCGGCAAAGAAGGGATCAGGCATGTTGGGAGCAGCCATCTATGATATGGTTATAAAATTTTGTTTTTCACACACAATCATAAAATAGGGAAGTGAGACAAATATCACATAAAAAAATACAGCATATCATAATAAAATAAAATGAAATGAAAATTCTCCCAAATCCATCAAACTGGATTTTTATTATACTTTTATAAAGACATTGATTAATTGTGTAGTGACTAGTTAGGATAATGAGCTCATGGCCAACAAAGTAACTCAAGAACATCTCATCTTAAGTAATACTAACTCATTTAAATCCCCAAGGTCATACCTCCAACTACAATAATCAAATCTTTACTTATCATAAATTTTATTTCAATATTAAATCATATAATTATATAAATAAATAAATAGATAATATCAATGAATAATTAAAATAAATATAAATAAATAAAAAGGACCAGTACGTAACTGGAGATAAATATAATTAAGTAAATGAGAGTAAATATAAATTGAGTAAATAGGACCAGTACACAACTAGAGATGAATATAAATAAATAAATGAGAATGATAACTAAATATAATTTAGAATGAGGTTAGGGACACCTCACTTAAAGGTAAATATAGAAATAAAAATAATTACGAAGAGATAGGAAAGATAAAAGTCAAAAGATAAAATGATAAATGTCTCATTCCCTTACCTTAATTATTGTGGAAAATGCACCAAGGTGATATGTAAATTTTTTTTCCATTGCTACTACGCTCTCACTGTTTTTTATCTTCCTCTCTTCTCTTTTTTGTTCACCGCACCTTCACCCGTCTCTTTTCCATTTCCTTCCTTCAAACATCTTTTTTTTTTTGCTATTTATAGTAGTGGTGTCATGATTACTATTAGTTTCAATTAGACTAAGTATTTAATGGTGTAGCTTTTAGTTACGTTAGTTATAAATTATTTTTAGAAGATATTTTATGTTCTTTTATCACTTCATTAATTTATCTCTATCTCTGACATCATGTGTTTTTATTATTATTATTATTATTATTATTATTATTATTATTATTATTATTTTAGAATAATAATGATTAGATGTATTTAAGTACATCATTCAGACCGTTATAATTAATATAATTATCCGTTTGAGATTCCACCATTAACATATATTTATTATATATGCATATTTTATAGTTATTTTATATTATTATTATTATTTTATTTAATTATTAACTAACCCGTATATGTATCGTAATGTATATTCATTTATATATATATATAAATGTATTCTTATTTATATATATATATAAATGTATTCTTATAACTGAAACAAAATTATTATAATTATTTAACCAAATATATATATTTTCTATTAGCTAACAATATGTTAGTTTACCTATACATGTATGTATGCAAGTTTATCCATAATATATATATATATATATATATATATATATATATATATATATATATATATATATATATATTTTTTTTTTTTTTTTTTA
>Ga0214542_1009188_pt1 | contig 15617 bp, 14 predicted proteins | sample CNSS1metaG_FD_160096 | JGI IMG/M metagenome (GOLD analysis project Ga0214542, IMG submission 160096) | Root nodule microbial communities from cowpea collected in UCLA plant growth center, Los Angeles, California, USA - CNSS1 | ecosystem: Host-associated > Plants > Roots > Nodule | place: USA... | reverse complement strand
ATTCTTCTGCAGGTAGCCCCTCCTGGGTTCAAGTTGACATATATCGACCGGGAAGAGGCCAACTGAGGAGATAGCGGACTACATAGTAAGGTGACATTTGTGCCTAACCTCTTATTTGTTCTCTGCAGGAACACATTTATATGGCTATCAGGATTCAAACCCATGCATTCTTTCACAAAAACACGATTTGGAATTATACAAAAGCAACATGTTCCCAAAATACAATCCTACGTCTTATAGATACTCCCTGTTTGATATCACCTTTGATGTTGTCCTTTGATAAAACTCTAGGCTGGATCCAATCGTTGGTCAAGTTGTTGTCTACAGCTTTTTTAGTCGACTATTTTTCCTTTTCAGCCGATTGATTTCCTACAGCAAAGGGCTTTTTTGGTGCAAAAATCTGCTCCTTAGTAGATCTTCTTCATTTGCATTCTTTGGCACTTGATCTTGCAACTTTGGATTAGTTTCATCAAATACAACATGCATAGACTTTTCAACAATCATTAATATCTTATTATAAACTCTATATACATGACTTTGTGTAGCATAGCCTAGAAAAACACCTTCATTCGCTTTTGCATCAAATTTGCCAAGACTTTTTTTGCCATTATTTAAGATGAAACACTTACATCTAAATACTTTTAGGTGACTTAAAATTGGCCTCCTACCTTGGAAAAGCTTATAGGGGGTTTTCTTATAAATTGGCCTAATCAACACTCTATTTAAAACATAGGAAGCAGTGTTGACTGCATCAGCCCAAAAATACTTAGGTAGTGAGTTTTCATTTAACATAGTTCTAGCTAGTTTCTCAAGTGACCTATTTTTCCTTTCAACAACACCATTTTGTTGTTGGGTTCTTGGTGCAGATAAAATATGATTAATGCCATGCTTTTCACAAAAGTGTTCAAACTTTTCATTTTGGAATTCCCCACCATGGTCACTTCGAATAGATACTATCTTGGAACTCTTTTCATTTTCAAGCATATTGGCAAGTATTTTAAAGGCATGAAAAGTGTAATTTTTGGCAGCTAAGAACAAAGTCCATGTGTACCTAGAAAAATCATCAACAATGACTAATGCATAAAGATTGCCACCAAAGCTCATGGTTCGAGATGGACCAAATAGATCCATGTGAAGCATCTCTAAAGGTCTTTTAGTTGACACAACATTTTTGGGTTTAAAAGAGACCTTGGTCTATTTTCCTTTTTGACATGCTTCACACAGTCTATCCTTCTCAACTTGAGTTTAGGTAGTCCTTCAACCAGTTGTTTTCTATTCAGCCGATTGAAATGCTGCATGTGTATGTGACAAAGTCTTCTATTCCATAACCAAGTGTCATCCTCTTTTGTATGCAAACAATGGATGCTAAATGATGCATGATGCAAGTCAAGTAGATATATATTATTAACTCTTTTGCCTATCAAAACAATACTACCATGTGCATCATATATCAAACAATTATTTGGTTCAAACATGACTTTAAAGCCTTTATCACATAATTGACTTATACTTATCAAATTGTGTTTGAGTCCTTCTACCAGCAGCACATTCTTGATGTTGAAAGAGGATCCATTAGTTATGACTCCATTTCCAAGGATTCTTCCTTTGTTGTTGTCTCCATAGGTTACAAATCCTTCCTCCTTCAACTCCAACTTTGCAAATTTGGTCTTATCTCCTGTCATGTGTCTCGAACAGCCACTATCAAGGTACCACAAATCTTTCTTATCACCTTTTATGACCTGCAAAATAGATTTGGATTACTTGGTACCCTTTGATAGGTTGGGTCCATCATGGTTATGCCTTTCTAGATCCTTTTGGGATCCATTTCATAATCCCTTTAGGAACATCATATTTTCTAGCATGATAGTTCTTATTAACATGACCTCTTTGCATACAATAGTTTCATGAAATGAATGGCATGTCACTTGGCATACTTTTTGGAAAGAAACTAGAGAACTTCTTTGTTTTCTTTTGAAAAGAAGGATTGTAACCAAGTCCAACTTTGCCAAACACACAATTTTGAGAACCAAAAACAACCTCTAAGTTTGCTTCCCCTCTTGTGAACCTTGCCAAGGTCTTTATAAGGTATTTCACTTGATTTTTTAAAACTGTGCAATTTTTCAGAGGGTTTTTCAGCCGGTTGATTTCTAAAATAGTCAGTTGAATTACTGTAAATCATTTCTAAATGTTCATAATCAGCTTTTAAATCAACTATTTCTTTTTCCAGTTGACTAACTCTGTTTTCTAGCCAGTTGTTTAAGCCTTTCAATCGATTGTTTAATGTAGAAATCTTGTTTGCTTCATTATGCAACTCTTCAAAATCATGCAACAATTTATTATAGTCATTTATGTCTAGAGAACTTACTTGGCTTGAGGAGGATGACTCATAACTAGCCATGAGGCACAAATTGGCTTCTTCACTCTTATCTTATGAGGAACTACTTGTTGTTGAATCATCATTGTCCTCCCATGCAATGTATGCACATTTCTCCTTTGCCTTATTCTCCTTTTTCCTATCAACACTCTTCTCATTTTCTTTATTAGCATTTGGACATTGAATTTTGATATGTCCTTGTTTTCCACAGTTATAACATGTAAAATTAGAAGAGTTTGATTCATTGTGTTTGGAAGTATACCTCTTGGGATTAGCTTTGATACCTTTCCTTTTGAGATACTTACCAAACCTCTTGACAAGGAGATTCAAGTTATCACTTTCACTTCATTCAACCACCTCATCCTCGGGTTCCTCATTCTTCTTGGTGCTTGTCTTCAAGGCTATGTTCCTTACCTTTTTCTCACTTGACTCAAGCTCATTAAGCCTTTGCATCTCAATCTCATGCTCCCTAAGCTTGCCAAACAATGCAGCTGTAGTCAAAGTGGATAGATCTCTTGTTTTCTGAGATAGCCGTGACCTTTGGTTGCCAAGATCTATCAAGACACTTCAGCAACTTGATGTTTAACTCTTTTTTGTCAAATTCCTTACCCAAACTCATGAGATGGTTGACTATGTGAGTGAATCTCTTTTGCACATCCGCTATAGATTCTCCTTGTTGCATCTTGAATAGCACATACTCTTGAATCAAGGCATGCTTCCTTGCTCTCTTAACATCATTGGTTCCTTCATGAGTCACTTCAAGAACCTCCCACATTTCCTTGGCACTCTTGCATCATAAAACATGAAAAAACTCATCCATGTTGAGAGATGAAGTGAGGATTTTCTTTGCATTGCAATCATATTGAGGTCTCCTCCTTTCTTCCTCAGTCCAAAGAGTCCATGGCTTATAAATATGCACATTTTCAACAATATGCTTAGGAGTATATGGTCCATTTATGATTGCATACCATATCCCTTGATCTATTGATTCAATAAAGATTTTCATCTTAATTTTACAAAATTGGTAACTAATGCCACTAAACATAGGGGGTCTATGAATTGAGGCACCTTCTTGTTTTCAGCCATTTCAAGTAGTTCAAAACATATTTAGGACCTTACTTGAGCAAATTTCAAGTACCTAGCTCTAGATACCAATTGTTAGTTTTGAAATGGTTGAAATGCCAAGAAGAGGGGGTGGGGAAGGTTGAATTGGCTAGTTAAAAATTTAGGCTATCTTTGCAAGCTAAAAACCAGCTTTAATTGAATCAATTAGATCACCAAGTTAGGATGCAAAAGGTGCTGGATAGTATACTTTCAGTCGATCAAAAACAGAGTTAGAAGATTGATATTACTAAACAGATTCTGTTCTCGTATAATCAATCGATTGAAATAGAAAAATAGTCGACTAGAATACTGGGAAACAATGCACAAGAATGATCAAGACAGGTTCTAAATGATTATACAAACATGCTCAATGCTGCAAATGTCATGAAAACATGCAAGAACATGAAAAAGATGATTAAAGCACAATTTCTTGAAACTTTAAAATGAATATGCAAGACAGAAAGGTTAGAGAAGAGAGGAGACCACGAGCTTTTTATACTGGTTCACTCAAACTTGAGCTACATCCAGTTTGTTAAGGTAACTTGATCTTAACTTTGCACAATTTCAAAAGATTTACAAAGTATCCACCCTCACACTTTCAAAATATGCAAAAACCACACAAAAGACTCTTGAATCACACAAGAGTCACACCAGCATAGCAAGAACCCTCTTGTAGACCTGGAAAACCACCAGGCACACACACAAAGCTGGAAAAAGATCAAACTTGAGTGGTAGCACAACCCAGCCTACCACAAACCACTTTCTCCAAGCTTCAAACCAAGCTAAAAGCTCCAAGAATTGATCCAAGATCAATCTTCAACTACTGCAAACTGTATGATCACGAAGGAGAGAGTTTGCACAAGTTTCCAGAATAATTTCACGCTAAAAAATGATCAACATACCTCTTTTTCGAAAATCACAACTTTTATACTCAAACTATTACGAAATTCAATAGGTTGATTTCCAAATCAATCGGTTGATTTCACTTGACTTAAGTGAAATTAGTCGATTAGAAAATAAATCAACTGACTGAATTTGTTGTAGTTTAAGACTACTACAGCCAACCTTTTAACCTGTTGAAAAACCATTCAATAGACTAAAAGAGACATTTTAACCTGTTGAAAAACCATTCAATAGATTAAAAGACACACCTAAGACCAAAAACATTTAATTAATGCTACAAGGTCTACAATATGAATTACAAACATCAAATACACTTTGTTAATGATGTTACTATGTAAAGAGCACACGTTCCAGCCTTGATCAACATGAATATCATCAAATCTCCTTTCCTTCATCAATGTAGGCTTCATTCCAAAGGTAATGGCTTCAAGATAGTTCAAAAGGACTTCATTGAATCTTCATCAAATCTTCAAGATGCATACCTCCTTGGCTTCTCATGTTTCCACATTTTCCTATCTCCACAAGTTATATTATCTCTACGTGAGACCATCACAATTTAAAATTGTCTCATTCATACTACCATGAGCGTTTATGGTAAAAATTTTGCAATTTTCTTAAAGAAAATGTTATCTTGACATTTCTCTTTCTACATTTGATTATGATATAATAATTTATTGAATATTGGTAGAGAAACAATTTCTTCCCTTTATTTTTGACAACATCTATCATAAGTGGTACAAATTAAAGTAGACCCAAGTAAAACTTTATCTTGCCTCCACATTTTATACAATCCTTACATGAGATAACTCATTATTAAGATCGACAATGAAGATTGTCCATAACTGCTCACAATTAGCTACCATGAATATTTAAGTTCAGCATTTTACAATGCCTTGTAAGAATGCTATCTTAAGAGTATTCCTTTCACTACACATGTTTTATTCAAATTTTATGAATAATTAGTATGAAAAAATATTTTTTCCATTGCTTTGAAAACACCTTCAGAATAAGGTCAAATTCGAATGGTGGCCTCGTGAGCTAAAAACACATCAAAAATAGCATTTGACTTTTATAAAATATTTTCTTTGATATTCTAATATTTGTTGATGCAAATGAAGTTATGTTATTCTCATGGTGTAAAAATAAAGAAATTACAAAACATTTTCAAAATAAGGCCAAATTCCAATGGTGGCCTCATGAGATAAAAACACATGGAAAATAACATGAGTTGCATAAAATATTTTATTGAATATTCTAATATTTGTTGATGCAGCTGAAGTTATGTTAATCTCATACAAGGTGTGAAAATAAATAAATTACAAAACACCTTCAATATAAGGCCAAATTCCTTGTGAGATAAAAAATAAAAAATAGCATTTGAGTTGCATAAAATATTTTCTTGGATATTTTAATTTTGTTCATGCAGCTTGTAAGGCCCCATTTATTTCTGCCTTATGTTTTAAAGGCTACCCCAAATTTGTTGGGCCTAAGGGTTGACCCATAGGGTGCCAAGGCCCCTAAAGCAGAAGAGAGCCCTCATTCAGTTCTCATTTGCAAATAACCCCTTTCTCTTACGCTTTCCTTTCCTTTCAGAAGCTCTACTAGGGTTTGGTTCCTAGTCCTCTTCAAGCTAGCTCAAATCCATTTTCTATTCCATGTAAGTATTTTTCCTAGCTCATACCGGTCCCCGTTAATCACTCTTTGTATTTCCAGTTAGGGTTTCATGGTAACCCCATTTCTTAGTTCTATTCCGCTATTTCTTTCAGCTTTTTAGTTCGTTCCTAGAGCTGTTATGCTCCGTAGTTGGTGTCGAGGTCCTGTACTAGCTCAATTCAGGTAAGGGAAGCTAGGGATCCTTGTCTAAATTCGATTCTTGTTTATTTATCATTATTTTCATGATTGTATGGTTATTGTGCTACTGAAAAATATTGAATGGATGTGTATTGCTATTTGGGGTATGATTGTATGATTATTGTAGGAAGAACAGTGGCGAGACCCGACGTTCTCGCCCAAGCGACCCAGTCTCGCCTAAGCGAGACTTGCAGAAACAGGTCCAAGCTCACGCTCGAACTCTCGCTCAGGCGGAGAGCTCTCATTTTGAGCGAGGCACCATCTCACTCAGGCGAGAGAGGCTTGCCTAAGCGAGGACGCGTGGGGGCTTGAGACACGGTGCTGCATGTTGTAGCCTAGGCGAGGAACCTCACCTTTGGGCGAGGGGTGCCTTCGCTCAGGCGAGTAGTGGCTCGCTTAAGCGAGAACTCGTGAGTCTCGCAGGGTTGTCTGTTGACAGTCTCGCCTAAGCGAGAACTTGTAGCTTGGGCGAGACTGGTACAGGATTTCACTGCACGACTATTCCCTCCATGCTTTTGGGTTGTTACTTATATGCTTGGCTTGGATTACTCTATCTTAAGTATAAATGTACGAATATGCATGAGAGACTTGATTGTATGAGCTGAAATGTTGAGTTAACATGTGTTTGGCATGAACTGAGTGTGAGATGGTTGGCAATTAAAGTGGTATGGTATTGGTATGAGATACAATGTTATATTCGTGGATTGAGAATGATGAGTTGGTATGGATTAACCTGGAATATGAGAAAGGTTGATTATAAAAGGGTTGGTATGAGACTTATATGCATGATAAGTATTACTGGGTTGGTGGAATATGTTTGGTATGTGTTTAGGACGTAATTCCATGGGTCTCGAGGTGAGACTTTATGGTGGTGCCTCAGTTGGTCGGGACGTAATTCCATGGCCCCTGTTAGTGGGAGTTCATGGTGGTGCCCCATCGATATAATTTAGTAAGGATGCAAGGTAAGGTTGCATCCTGACGCTCTAAGGGGTCAGTTAGTCTCACGTAGAGCGGACTGGATTTTGTGGTGAGAGTAGTAGGAGGCCTGAAACTCATTAAGGGCTAACCTTATGTGTGGAGGTTGAAACATTGTAACACTTAGCTCGGGGGTGAGCAGAGAAATCCACCACAAGTGCAAGCATCTGCTAAATCCGACTAAATTATACGTATTAGGATGAGTCGTGGCGAGTCTTAGTGTATTGTTTGGAAGGTCATAACATGCTTGGGTGATGTATGTATACTTGACTATGAAAGTGTATATGATTGCGTGACAAAACTATTTTTTTTTCTCTAGCTTACCCTTCTGTTGTTTGTTGTATGTCCTGTTTGTGTGGTTTTCTCTTTTTGCGATGATCATCAATTTATTGGTGTGAGCAGATGTGAGAAATACTCGTGGTCAACAGGGAAATGGCGATTCCACCGCGTAACTATCTGGGCTGGATGTTGTTCATCTGATTTTCATTTTTTGGGCTAAGGCCCATGTATCATCTTATCTTGGGATTTCATTGATTTACTGTCAATTTCCTACTTTATTTTGTATCCGGGATCGTGGTGTGCCTTGGTTTCTTCTAGCTTTTTGGTATATTGTAAGGAGTAGCAGTTATACTCCAGGACTTGTTTCTTATATTCAATCTGTGTGACATTTCATTTAAATTAAGAATATTATTTAAATGGGGTGTTACATTTATGGAGTTATATTAATCTCATAAAAGGTGTGAAAATAAAGAAACTACAAAAAACCTTCAGAATAAGGTTAAATTCCAACTCTGGCCTTGTGAGATAAAAATCGAAAATAACATTTGAGTTGCATAAAATATTTTCTTGGATATTTTAATGTTTATTTATTCAGCTGAAGTTATATTAATTTGGTATGAGGCGTGAAAATAAAGAAACTACAAAACACTTTCAAAAAAAGGCCAAAATTGGCAAATTCTGGAAAAATATGGGGTGCACCCCTAATTTTATTATACACTCCTCTTTTAAGCAATGGGTCACTCATATATGTGCCTAATGAAAAGTTGTCATGTAAAACCCAATTGTCAACCCAACATTCACTTTTTCCTCTGGATGCCTCTTGATTCTACACCCTTTGATGATTTCATTGATCGATCTTTGCTGCCATGAGTGTCCACTCTCTCCTCCGACTACAGGCCACCACCTAATAGTCCACACGCGGGAATAAATTTGTCATGGCCACAATTCGTAACACCAAGTGTAGTTCCCTAATACGAACCGTAGTCCGTATTTGTCCCAAGACTACCAAACTCGTCGGATAACATCGATGAGGACAATCTTTTAGAACCCATCCGTACGAGCCACGATCTCCCACACTCCATTGGACTTCTAAAATCACTAGGCTACAACCTCGAGTGGCAAAGTGTTACCCCAATACAAGTTGCACTCGTAATTTGGCCCCTAGTAAAGCATCGCATCAAGACCTCCATCGAAAGCCATATAGAATCCTCCTTGAAAACCAACTCTGCATCCAAAACTGCTTCGCACATCACTCGCATCACTAGACAGAAATTGGTTTCAGATCGCCTAGCAGACACCTCACGTCGTGAGGCGCCACGCCATGCGTTGCAGACTTCTCTGGTTTTCCCTTATCGCCTGGCGGCACACCCCATGCCGCCAGGTGCCACACCAGTGGTGTCACTACTACTGGTTTTTAGAACTTTGGAGCAAGTTCTAAAGAACCCCAAGCACTCAACATACAATCCATAACATCAAATATGCTTTTCTAGTCATAATCACATGACTAGATCACAGTCCAACACAGTCACATACATCATGATTCATTACACCATCACTTAAGGTTTCACAATAATCTCTCACATATTGTATTTTATCAATTAATCATGCCATATTGAATTTAACTCCAAAATAGTTTCTGCAACATTCTATTCATTCCAAATGCATTATGCCAAGCCCACAATTTATCATCATTACATGATCATGCACTTTAAAGACTTCCAAACCAACAATCAAGACATCACCATTGACCCAAACTTCATAAAACTCAAAAAGTTGAACCACAAGGCTCGCGTCACTTGGCAGTAAGGGAGGCCCACCGGGTGGTTTCTGGGTAAAACCCAGAAAATAAGTATAAGCACATGTGTCGGCTGGCGGATCTTCATGACCGCCAGGCGGTTCTCGGAAAATTTCCAAAAACGCGCACAGTTACGAAATTTGACAAAAAGAGAGGCGCACACAGTGATCTTACAACATCAAATCGTATACAATTGAATTTAAACACATAAGAAAGCTCCCCTAACCTGGAATTCTCGCTCCAAAAGTGCTATTAGAATCTTTCGTTGCACCACAATTGATCTCCCAAGGTTCAAACGTATCATAACTCAATCACCAAACAATTGCACAACCATTTAACCAATTCATGTTTCGTGATAATTCCTATACCTCTAGAATTATATTATCACGCACCATGGTCAAGCATATTATTAAAATAATAAAACAATTAAATTAATACGCTAATGGCATACACAAGGCACCATGGTCAAGCATATTATTAAAATAATAAAACAATTAAATTAACACGCTAATGGCATACACAAGGCTCAAACCCAAGTCCTCTTATAATAGCCAAGTACTCTTAACCACTTGAGATACCATTGCTCCTTGTCTTCTCTCTTCATATTAATTAACTTAGGGATTCTTGCTATCACATTTATTAAATAAATATTTATTTATTTATTTAATTTTCCCGGGTCTTACATAAGCTTAGATGGAAATTCATTCGAGAACCATCTCAAAGGCACAAACACAAATGGAAAGTCATTCAAGAACTATCTCAAAGGCACAAGTTTGGATGGAAAGTCAACCGAGAACCATCTTAAAGGCATAAACTCAAATGTAAAGTCATTCAAGAACTATCTCAAAGGCACAACTCAGATGGAAAGTCATTCGAGAACTGTCTCAAAGGAACAAACTCGGATGGAAAGTCATTCGAAGACCATGCCAAATGCACAAGTTTGGATGGAAAGTCATTTGAGAAGTATCTCAGAGGCACAAACTCAGATGAAGGTTTAACTCTTGAGAGCCTAATTCTCTAATTCATAGATGAAGCTTTAATGAAGTTCAAAATGATGATATTTACAAATTAGTCTCAACCACAACAACAACAAAATCATCAAGGCATGAGATTTCTAATATATCAATATGCATAAGGTACGAGAAGAAACTCTTAAGTACAAGTGATATTTTTTTCTTCGGAGTATTAGTGTCATGGCTAAGGATGTTTCATCAAATAAAAACATGACTTTCTATAAGGAAAATTGTTCAAAAGGGTCTAAGGAGAACTTTGCTAGGAAAGACAAGGTTCTTAAGTTTGTCCATTATGACTCACCTCTCTTTCCCGGGAGTCTACTTAGTAAACTTTTAACATTATTTCTCTTTAGAAAAAATTCTATGCTCCACACAATTTGTAATTTGGGCGGTCACACTTGCACCATCCTTCATTTAAAGCCCAAATCTCAACCAAAATCATCCTCACCCTTCCTCACATGAAAAGGAAGTCACCCGCCACTAGAGCTCGACAAGACAACACTTTGTTAAGAACACAACAAAGAAAATCCCCAAGCTGATTTATATCTCGTTTACGAAGTCTGGGAAGAAGCCCACATAAGAGAAGCACCAACGAAACAGATACAACACTCGAGTAAGAGAACTAGAAACTTGAAAAAATGGAGAAAGAAAGACCTCTCCAATAGGAATACTCTAAGAAGTAACTAAGGAGCTGATGAGTTCATATTTATGCCCTAATTTGGTATTTCATACTATGCCCTAATTTGGTATTTCATACTAGATTTTGAATTAAATTTTGTTCCTACAAGATTGATTTAATATGGATTTCTTATAATTGGTTTTATTGAGCATGAGATGCAAAAGGATGTTAAAAATATCTTTTTAGTTGCATAAATATTCTTTGGATATTTTGAGGCGTGTTAGTACAGTTGTAGCTAAGTTGAGCTCATTGAGGTGTGGAAATAAATTGCATAAAGCTTCATGACACCTTAAAGATAAATCCAAGAATAGGAAATTACCAAATCAAAAAAATCCAAGCGAAGCATTGCATGAAGACAGCAAGAAAAGCTTGAAAAAGTGAAGAAGTTTGGGTAAGCAAAGAAGAGGGAATGAGTAACAAAAATTGGACTTTGTTGTTTTCTCTATCTTTTTCCAGAAGAAGGGCTTTGATAATTCATAAATATTTAGGATAAAAGATAATTTGGGAAAATATATCTTTAGATATTTTATTTGATATTTTTAAATAATTATTTAATTTAATTATATCATAAAATATCAAAAGAAAATAACTATCAAATCTTTTTAAATATGGCAAGATCTTCTTGAATATTTTTAGATCTCTACAAAAAAAAAAAATATCTTGAAGATATTATATTATTTAGAAGATAATTGGAGGAGATAATAAGGGGGGCATAATTAAAAATTGGACAGAAATTAAGTTGCTGAATAATTCATTAAAGATTTTTTATAAATTATCTTTGATATATCTCAAATTATCAATAGAGGAAATCTTCCAAATATTTTAGAAACTGATAATTATTTGAGAGATATTATATCAAAAGATAAAAGATTTTAGCAACAAAAAATATAAGATTCAAGTCCAATCAAGGCCTATATAAAGAGACCAAGGGAAAGCAGGAAGGGAAGCTCAATACTTTGGAATTTAGGAACCCTTAGAGGGGCCTAATTTCTTTCTTTCTCCATTCTTCTACTTTTCTTTTATTTTGATTTCATGGAATGTTAAACTTCTTGGGTTGATTCCATTGTAATTTCATTATGGATTCTAAGGTTAGAATGAAATAATTTCTTTGTTCTTTTCATTATTGCTGAGGTTTTAATTCATCTATGTCTTTTATCTTTGAACCACGTGAAAAGTAATGGTTTTTACATTATAGCTAATTAGTGAGATGTTTTAATCTATATGCATATTAATCATATGAGTTCAAGGGTTTTTAATTTTAATTGAGAATTTACTTGGATTAAATTTAGAAACTTTCATGTGATTGAATGGGTTTTTACCAATGATTGAGAATGTACTTTGGTTAGAGGTAAAATTTTTATCTAAAACTAATCAAAAATTTACTTTGGTTGATTAGCTTTTTGCTTGATTTTAGAGGTAAAAGAATGGACATAATTAAGGATAGTAATATTTAATTAAGAATGTACTTTGGTTAAATTTACTATGATTAATCTACAAAGTTCTTACTTTTGATTGAGAATTTACTTTGGTTAATAGTGAGAACGCCAACAAATTAATTGAGAATTTACATTGATTAATTTGCAAATCTACAACTATAATTAATTGAGCTTTAGATTACTGATGATGGATCTATTTTGAAAAAACAGTGGAATCAATCTATTTTCTTTACTATTGTTTTCATCTTATTTTATCTTTTTCCAATTTTATTTCTTTGTTCCTTATTTCATTTGATTAACTCTTTTGTATAGTTTTTATAAGAACTAATTTGTTGGAAATCAATTTCGTGTTCGTTGGGAGACGACTTAGGGTTACTTTACCCTTTCTATTTTCTTGACTACTATCTTAGTAATACTGAAGTTATTATAGGTTAGTAGTGTTAATTTGATAGTGTCAACGATAACATTATCATGAGCTCCATTTGAGTACTGGAATCTTACACAACCACTCAAAAAAGATATAATTTTGATGTCCAAAATGTGGAGATCAGTAGAGCAAACCATGAGAGGAGTCTAAGAAGGAAAGTTAGAAAAACTTAATTGAAAGCTAAAACCCTCCCCATGAGGCACAATAAAATTCCTCCCTGCGAGGCACTATAAAGCCCTACCTTCGAGGCACCATTAATCCTTCTCTGTGAGGCGCCATAAAGCCCTTCATGCGAGGCACCATTAAGCCCTCCCTATGAGGCACCATAAAACCCTCCCCACGAGGCATTATTAATTCCTCCCTATGAGGCACCATTAAGCCCTTCCCGCGAGGCACCATAAAACCCTACCCGCTAGGCACCATAAAAACCTTCCCCGCAAGGCCACATTAAGCCCTTCCGTGAACTCATGTCCCTTCTTATGAGGCACCATAAAGGCTTCCCTACGAGGCACCATAAAGGCTTCCCTAAAAAATATTCTAAGATACATCTATTGGGGTAAATATTCACATATTAACAATAATTATGATAAATATTGGTAGTTTGATTATGTCTTGATATTCCTTAATACCAAATATTTACAAAATATTTGGTATATCGATAAGGTGCCACAATATTATTATTGTTATTATTTATTCAAGGTAAGTTGTTATTTTAGTGATATCAGTTAATATTACATTACATGTCTTATCACATGGATCCAAGGCCTAAAAAGACCTTATGAATACATATAGTATTCCTAAGGAATATTCATCCTCTCACATTCATTCTCTCTTACTCTAAAAGATCCAAACTATCTTACTGACTTGAACATCAGAGAGTCTTTTGCAAGTAAATATCCCTCATTTGGAGCAAAAAGGGATTCAATCTCAGTCAACAGGAACATTCAAGTCATTACTTGGATCTTGCCACCTGTACCCACCTATACGAAGGTCTATGCTCCCAATTTTGGTATGAACAAGAAAAATAATAATAATAATAATAATAATGATGATGATGATGATGATGATGATGATAATAATAATATAAAGGTTAAAATACTCCGTTGGTTCTCGTTTTTGTCGCAAAATCTCAATTTGGTCCTCGTATTTTTATTAGTCTCAATTACGTCCTCATTTTTGTAAATTAGTATCAATTAGGTCATTTTCGTTAGTAGAGAACTAACACCCTTAAGTAGGTGCCAATTTATTTCAATCATAACTCTCTCCACAGAACACCAAATGCATTGGTTCTTTTTTTGTTAAAAACTAGACTCAGAGCTTTCTTTTGACATCAAGAACGTAATTTTTGGACCACTGAGCAGGTGCAGTTTAATCTTTTAAAATCGTGAACAGTTTCTGCCAACATTGTTTTTATGTGGACCATTCAAAGATAGCTACACAAGACAAGGTTAGAACATGAAAACACCATATTCAAGCACAACCTAGGCTCTAGATACCAAATGATGAAGGATTATCTTGTTTCTTTTTAAGATTATTGAATATGGTGTGAGTTGATTAAGAAAGCTAAGCGAAATCCCCACTGGACATTAAGATAGCATGCTATCTAGATGTGAAGGTTCCTTTCACAAAGCTCAATAGAAGAAGATGATGGATTGATTCAAAACAAAAAGGAAACGGAAAGCACATAAACCATAGAAAACCAAGAACAATTAAAGGAAGAAGAAAACATAAAATGGAAAGGAAAGAAATGGTAAAAATGTGAGAAGCACGCCACTACAAGGCTAGGCTAGGCTAGAAGCCTTGACAACCTTGAAGATGAGTGGATGTGTGCCGCCACTTGCTTTGCAAGATAAGGCTTAAAAGTATTCACTCCCAAGGGAGGAAACTCTCACAAATGGTTGAGACACAAGAGTGTTTTTACTTCAAAATCTTCAACCCTTTTACATGTCTAGGAGCACCCCTTATATAGAAGAGTTTAGGGGTCTCTAAGCAAATAAAAGATACCTAAGGATGTCTCTACAAAAACCTAACCCTAGCTTCTAGAAACTAGGTCAAATAAGGTTACAAAAATGAGAGACAAAAGAGCTAACTATGGTGTGTGCAAGGCTAATTTCGTTCTAGCACAAAAGGAGACAAAGAATGTGTCTCATATGTCTCAAAAAAGTGGTCAAAGTGTGCTAAAAACAAAGGAGACCAAAGGTACATAGGTACACTTGCTTCATGCCTTTTACTTTATGCTTTATGCCTTTGATTTACTCTCTCCTCCACATTATTTATGCTCCCCAATCACCATGCGCCACCTAGCATTGCTTTCTTACTCCTAATTAACCTACAAAGCAAATAAACATAGATTAGCATGTTGGCTTAAGTCAAGTCAACTATAGTCAACAAGTCAAACCTAGTCAAAGGTCAACAAGTCAACTAAAGTTGATTCAACTAAGTCAACTTAGGAAATCAAAAATAACAAACATAAATGAAAGGGATGAAGGATTAGTGAATTTCCTTTCTAAACATGCTTAGTCTTCTTAAGCATGTGCCTTCATCCTTGGTTGGGGTCAATCCTTCATCATCCTCCCCTTCTTGGAGAGAATTTGACCACATATTCTTTAAGCCTTTGTAGATAGAGCTTGACTTGATTTGGGGGAGGTTTTGCTCCTCCCTTTTATGAGCTCTTGTTCCATCTTTTCTAAGGGTACTACCCCTAGCTTTGGTTAGGCCATCCCTCTTTTGTAGACCACTATTCTTCTCATGCTTGCGCATTGGGTCTTCCTTTTGAGCCTT
>Ga0214542_1009184_pt1 | contig 15627 bp, 9 predicted proteins | sample CNSS1metaG_FD_160096 | JGI IMG/M metagenome (GOLD analysis project Ga0214542, IMG submission 160096) | Root nodule microbial communities from cowpea collected in UCLA plant growth center, Los Angeles, California, USA - CNSS1 | ecosystem: Host-associated > Plants > Roots > Nodule | place: USA... | reverse complement strand
TAAGTGGTAGGAGGGGTGCAACTTAGTGAAAACTGGGGGTGCAGAACAGGTTTTTGTGGTCCACTTGAGGGAGGAGTGTGCAAATAAAATCTGGGGGTGCATTTAGCTCCTGATTTATTCTTTTTCAAAATTTCTTGATTTTGGACTTATTTTGTAACTTTGAATATTTTAAAATCACACTATTAATTGACCAAAAATAAATTCCAGCTGCATCAACAAACGTTAGAATATCCAATAATATTTTATGCAACTAAAATCAATTTTTACGCCACTTTTACCATACTTACTCAATAAATCCAATAATCACAAATCCTAATTAAATCAATCTTTAAGCACAGAAAATTCAATTAAATCCCCAAATTTAAATATTAAATGAGGGCAAAAATTTGAACTCATCACTCTTCCTATCAATAATAATACACAGATGAGTTGCTCCCTATTCTCTATTCTCTATTGTCTATTATCTATAATTCTCTTTGTTATTCGTTTTATTTCATGAAATTGTTAGATACAAAGCATAATTGGTTGCTCAAGGTTGTTCACAAAACCTTGTATTGATTTGTGAAAAAACATATTCACTAGTATTGGATGCAACAACATTGCAATATTCGATTATTCTCATTGCACAACAAGGTTTGCATTTACATCTAATGGATGATGTTACAACCTATTTGAACGGTTCTTTTGAGAATCATATTGATATGAAAATCCCTTAAGGATTTTATTTGCCCAATAAGACAAATTCTAAAGAGGGTTATTCAATAAAAATGAACATGCTCTTTTATTGATTAAAGCAATCAAGACGTGTGTGGCATAACCGTCTTATTAAGTATTTATTAAAAGAAGGATATAGAAATGATCCTATTTGTTCTTGTATTTATATGAAAAGATCCAAAAATGAATTTTCCATAATTATTGTTTATGTAGATGACATAAACATCGTTGGAACTTCTAATGAGCTCACAAAGGCAATTAATTAGTCAAAGAAATAATTTGAGATGAATGATCTTTGAAGGGCAAAGTCTTATTTGAAATTAGAAATTGAGTATTTAAATAAATTTATTTTTATACGTCAAGAGACTTATATAATTAAGGTGCTTAAAATGTTCTAAATGGACAAGCCATGTCCATTATGCACTCCAATAGTTGTGAGGTCGTTAGATGTTAATAAAGACTCTTCTTAGACCTCAAAAAAATGATAAAGATCTTCTTGGTCCAAAAGCACCATATCTTAGTGTCATAGAAACACTAATACATCTTGCTAAGTATACTCAACCTAATATTGCATTTGCTTTTGCTGTAAATTTGTTAAGCAAGATATAGTTCTTCAACCACAAGAAGAAAATGGTTTGGAGTAAAACATATACTTCGTAACTTTAAGGGTACTACGAATATGAGCTTATTCCATCCAAATGATTCAGATTCAGACGAATGGGTTATATATATGCATGTTATTTTACATATTCTCACAATGTCACAATGGTTGATCACAAACAAGATGTTTGTTCACATATGGTATCACAATGGTTTCATGAAGGTATATGAAACAAACCATAGTAGCAACATCGTCTAATCATATAAAATTACGAGGAAAGTTGTGAATATTTTTGGCTAAGGTCTATAATTCAACATGTGCAAGAAACTTGTGACTATCCCCGACAAAGATGGAATTAAAAACCATATATGAAGACAATAGGGTATTGTTCAATTGAAAGGATGATATAGATATCCAAAAAATTCATTTATGTGAAAATATGGCAAGTCTATTTATGAAGTTTTTGCCAAGAAGAACTTTTGAGAAAAAGATTCACAAGTTCGGACTCCGTCACCTTAATGATGTAAGTTACATGAGGGGGAGAAATAGAATATGTGATGAACAATATTGTATTAAAGAATACAAAATGTTGTACTCTTTTTCTTTCACTAGGTTTTTTGTCCTAAAGGGTTTTTCCTAGTAAGGTTTTAACGAGGCACATTCTTTTATCAATGGACACTCAAGGGGAAATGTTATGAATTAATGATTATCCATTGAATTGATACATTTACTCATATGATTGATACTCATATGATTCATTACTCTTTATGTAAATATTTGTATTAACTAAATTGATTTTTATGGATTACATGTTGTATCTATAAATAGGACTCTTCCTATCAATAATAATACACAGATGAGTTGCTCCCTATTCTCTATTCTCTATTGTTTCTTATCTATTATTTCCTCTGTTATTCGTTTTATTTCATAACAATTTCTTAATAAACCAGTTAATAATTATATTACAAATAATAAAATAAAAATAAATAAAAAATTCTATTGGTATTTCTTTTATATATATATATATATATATATATATATATATATAAGATATAGGTTAAATCATTCCATTGGTCCCTATTTTTGTAGGGAAATATCAAGTAGGTCCCCTTATTTTTTTTGTATCAATTAGGTTCCTATTTTGAAAATTTTATTGCAATTAGATCATTTCCATTAATAGTACACTAACCGCGTTAATTATATATCACGTGTTAGCACGTGATTATTTTGATTTATTTTTAATTTTTAATTTTTTATCATTTTTTTTAAAACATAAAATTTGTCACGTGTCAAGCTAACGTTCTGTTACATGGTAGAAGCAGTGTGATGTGACAGTGGCAGTGTCACATGTCACTATTAAATGTGAAGATTCTCAATTTAGTTCCTGTGTTTGTTATTTTGTCTCAATTTTGTCCCAATTTTTTTAAAACTAAAACAATTTCGTCCCTATTCAAACCGAAATAACTTTTAACCTATATATAAATGTTACGATGATATTTTTAACCAGATTAAGTTTTTATTTTACATTGAACTTTATTTAAATATTTTTTTAAATATTTATATATCAATGATTTATAGGCAAATGTTAGAGTTGGTTTAAAAATAATCACTTTATAAAATGAATTCTAAAATTTTAAATAAATATATTTATTTTAAATTGTTATAAAATTTTATATTTGAATTTAATAAGTTGTTATTTTCAAAAGAACTCTAAAATCTATCTATATATTATAGATGTATAAATATCTAAAACAAAATTTAAATAAAGTTCAATGCAAAATATACATTTAAATAAACTTAATTTTGTTAAAAATACCAATTATAATAAAATTATCATTGTAAATTTATATAAAAATTAAATTTAGAATAGGCTTGAAATTGATTCCGTTTTAAAAAAATTGTAACGTGGCACAATAGTGACGCATGACATTGCCACATCACAGTACTTCTATCACGTGGCACAACATCAACTTGACACGTGACAATTATTTTATTTTTTTAAAAATTATAAAAAAATTAAAAATAAAAAGAAAATTAAAAAAATCACATGTTGACACGTGACACATAATTAACACAAGTAGTATATTACTAACAGAAAGATTTAATTACAATGGATTTTTTAAAATAAAGACCTAGTTGAGAAAAAAAAACTGGTTAAAATTTCTATAAAAATTACGACTAATAGAATAATCTATCCTATGATATAAAAGTCATAAACGTAAGTTTAATTTTTCCGCCGTTAAAATGTTTTCCGTACACATGATTAACAATCAAATTTTTAACAAGAATAATTGTTCTTTTGTCTATTATGATTAATGTCCCTGAAATGAATTCTAGAATTAATGTCTGGAACAATTTTACATTATTATTTAGTTAAAAATTATAAGTATAAATTGTTAAGTTTGAAATTAACTGCTTCATCAAGATACACAATACAAATTTTAAAAAAATTCTTTAAACTAATAACTATTAAAATAATTAAGTTTCATTATTAAAATTTTAAATATTTGTAAGATATTGAATCTAAGAATATTTGTGGTTCAATGTTCTGTTCAGACTTCAGAGGACATATTAGTGCCACGATATACATGAACCATGTAATAATAAACTTTAACAGGAGAAGGAAAAGAAAAAAAAAAATAGGAAAAAGGAAAAAAAAGGAAAGAAGAACAAATAGTTTTGATAATTCCAGATCTCAGACGGAACCTCTTTCTCAGGTTTTCTAAATCTTATATCTGTTCAAAGTTTTCTCTGTCTCCCTATTCGTCATCACCACGCCAAATCAATAGCCTTCAGGTAATTCTGTTTCTACTTTTGTTTTTATGCTGAATTTGTTTGTTCCTGGTAAACATTTTTCATTGGGTTTGCGACCCACTGAGCTGGAGTTCAAGACTAAGTTAGATTGGTGGTGATAATCATCCTTTATAAGTAATTGGAAAGACACATGTCATGAATTTCAGAAGTTTGTGGGGTTTGGTTGGATATTCTTAAGGGTTTGATTTTAGGGTTTTTGATGCAAATTTTTAGGTTTTGGAAATTTAAGCTTGGGTGAGATCCCAGTGAAACGTTTTTGAGGAAAAAGTTTTGATCTTGATATATATGAGGTAGGAGGGAGGAAGAAAGATGATGGGCCAGAAGTTTTGTGTGAACGAAGAAGACAAGGGTGTGTTAGAGTCTGTGTTGGGTGCAGAGGCTGTTGCGTTTTTCATTTCAGCACTTTCCAATAACGTCTTTTCCAGCGTTGTTGCTCCTTCTGTCGGTGCTGAGCCGTCCCACCGACAGAGGTTGTGCCAGCTTGTTGAGGGTTCCAAGTGGAACTATGCAGTGTTCTGGCAAGTTGCTGGTTTGAAATCTGGTGGTTCTGCCTTGATTTGGGGTGATGGGCATTGCAGTGATGCCAAAGGGAAGAGGAGTGGAATTGGGAAGGAGGATGAGCAGGAGTTGAGAAAGATGGTGCTGCAGAAGCTTGATGCCTGCTTTGGTGGGTATGTGTCGAAAGAGGCTAATTATGCAAGACTGGATAGGTTGTCTGATTTGCTCATGTTTTACTTATCCTCAATGTGTTATATATTCGGTTTTGATTCGCCATGTGGCCCTGGGAGTTCATTCAAATCTGGTAAATTGATTTGGACATCTGATGCTGCTGGTTGTTTAAATCAATTGGAATCTAGATCATTTCTAGGGAAAGTGGCTGGTCTTCAAACTGTTGCTTTTGTTCCTCTGAAATCTGGGGTGGTGGAGCTTGGTTCGAATGAAGTGGTGTCTGAAGAGCAGGGTTTTGTGGAGATGGTCAAGACAGCATTTGGGGAATCCAGTCCGGGACAAACTAAGGTGTTTCCGAAGATTTTTGGGCACGAGCTAAGCCTGGGGGATACAAAATCGCAGTCTATAACCATTAGTTTCTCCCCAAAGGTGGAAGATGATCCTGGTTTTACTTCAGACTCTTTTGAAGTTCAAGCACTGGGGGTGAACCATGCTTATGGAAATTCTTCCAATGGAACTTTAGGGGACAGTAGTGAAGGGAAGATGTTCCCTCAATTGAATCAAATGATGGGGGGGAATTTTAATGCTCAAGCAAGGGTTCCTTGTCTGGATCTCGGTAATGAAGACACGTCCTCAATTCATGCAGATGAGCGTAAGCCCAGAAAAAGAGGTAGAAAACCTGCCAATGGGAGAGAGGAACCACTGAATCATGTTGAAGCAGAGAGACAAAGACGTGAGAAGCTTAACCAGAGGTTCTACGCCTTAAGAGCTGTTGTCCCCAATATATCTAAAATGGACAAGGCATCTTTGCTTGGTGATGCCATTACCTTCATTACTGATCTCCAGATGAAGATCAAAGTATTGGAAGCTGAGAAGAACATGATTAACAACAAGGACCAGAGGTTATCCTTGCCAGATATGGATTTTCAGGAAAGAGAGGATGACACAGTTGTGACAGTGAGATGCCCTTTAGATACTCACCCTGTTTCTGATGTTGTTAAAACTTTCAGGGAGCATCAAATTGTGGCTCAAGACACTAATGTTTCTACTACAGATGATAAAATCATTCATACATTCTCCATAAGAACTGAGGGAGGGGAGGCTGCTGCCATACAGTTGAAAGAAAAGCTTGAAGCGGCCCTATCCAAAAATTGTCCATGAGATCATATTTACGTAGCATCTCAATGATGCTCTTTAAGTCTTCTTAGAATTACTCTCTGTTTGTCTTATAGGCTGACATATGATTGTTCTTAGTGTTATTTGTTACTTGTAATCTGTTTTAAAATGTGTTCACATCATCATCCATAACCTTAATTATGTACCTAAGTTGATTAGTAGTTGAATTTCAGTTGATGGATAATCTAAGTTGAACTATATTTTCTATAACCATGAATCTAAGTGAAAAAAAAAATGCCATAACATGGGATCAACATATTTTTGTTTTTTGGCTTACTCAGCTGGCAAATTTTGGACTATTTGAAGCAATTTTTTTTTAATATAATATTATTGTTGAGAATGTTATTCTTCAAAGTACAATATTAATATATTTATCTTGAAATAAATGACGCACAAAGTATTATATTCTTTAATGCCCTTCGGGCTTAAAATTATGTATATATTGCATTATTTTATTTTATGTGATACGTTTAATTGGATATTTATTAATTACTGAGATGAAAAAGTGATTAAGGATAATTCTACAATGATTGTTGGAAATTTGAATCTCTCAGATCAAATTAACATAAATTCCTAAGTTGAGATGGTTCAAGTATAAAAGCAATATATACGTTTACCAACACCAATTTTTTGTTAACCAAGGAGAATTCCAACGTCAACTTTCATTTTGCTGCGATTAAAATAAAATAAATATTAGTAAATTTTAATGCACAAAAATAAATTTTAATGAACCAATGGATGACGACGTTAGGAAATTTGCAATATCACTTTTGATAACATTCCCCTAAAGAAAAATAACATAAGTGTGAATATTTGTTTATGAGAGATGAGTAAGGATTAAATAAATAATTCAGCATAGACAAAAATTGATAAAATCAAAGTAAATTCTTGAGGGAAAAGAATATGAATAATTAAAAAAGATAATTACGAATCAAAAGAAAAGAAAAATAGGTTTGAGATACTTGTAGAAAGAAAAGAAAAACATCTTTAAAGATGAAGAAATCCTTTTCCTCGATATAAGTCGAAGAAAAAAATCATTACTTGTCTTCTAAGAGTCAAGGCACAACTAAAAGTAGATGATAATCTACACAAGTATTTTTTTCTTAAAAACTCATATTTCAATATAATTCAAAAGATACTTTACAAAGACCGGAGATGGTTATTTATAGTTTGAGTCCAAAATTCTTCTAAATGATATCAAGATGTGGCTCTAATTACATACAATGAGAGATTTATAATTCACTCTCTTTGGCTGAAAATTTGAAAATAAAAAGAGGAAAGGTTTGGAATTGAAAATTCAAAAAATGAAAAAAGGAAAAACTCTCCCATGTATAATGATGTGACCCCAACAAGCCCAACCTCAAATGCATCAACAAGTCCAAGCCCACATCAAGGCCCAATCACTAGAAGAATGATGAGAAAGATTCACATGGGTCTCTCACAAGATGATCAAGTCAATTATGGGCTTTTTACATTATTCACATGGGTTAAAGAAATCTTTAAATTATGAGATGATGCATGAAGGAAGTAGTCTAGATTTAAATTGGACCATTCTTTAGGCTTTGCTTTCAATAAAAGCTAGAACACTTTTTGGGATCAATTGGGCCGAGCCCAATTTGCTACCTTTGGCCAAGAATTAGTTGAGTGACTCTCCATTTGGATGCAAGCAAAGCATGAACTAAGCAAGGAGAATGTGATGGAAGCATGGTGCGTGTGACTTGGGCAAGGAGAGTGTGATATGCCACTTGGCATCATCAAGACTCATCTACTACATCACATGGTCTCCAATCAAGCTTCTTCTCCAAGGTACATTTGCATTTCATCTTTGTTGCATTTTCTCTTCATTTGGCCGGCCATGTGCCTATAAATAGAGCCACTCAAATATTGTAATGGTTACTCTTGAATTGCTAATAGATGCTAGTGTTTGAGATCATTCCACACTTCTATTAATTTGAGAGCATACATGGCTAACCTTCTCCTTCATCTCCCCTAGCCACCTTCCATACCATGGCTCCACTTCTACTCTTCATCTTCACCAAATTCTCCATTTCCGAGAGCTACTTTCATCTATTTCTCCAAATTCCGCTGCACTCCATCTCCTCCTCATCATTCTCCATAGTTTTCCTTCCTCTCCTACTCCAAGGACGTCCATCATATAATTGGACACATTTTCCCTTTGTTGACTCTTTTTTATCGAAAATATACAAGTTAAATTTAGACTTCGATCAGTATTGATCCTCTATTCTTGGTGCCCTCTTATACATGTTTTTTGGATATATTTAAACTTGATAAAGTCTAACTAATTTTTTACTATTTACACCATCCTAAAAAAATAACTCCTAATTACAATCCTAATCATTTTAAACAAAGAAAATAATTATTATTTTTTAGTAAAAATAACATCTTATCTAATCATAGCATGGTTTTTGTTTTGTTTTTTTTCATTTTGCTGCTCACTTTTTTTTCTTGTCTATTCACTCATAATGAATTCTGAAAGGTGTATAAATAACATGTGTAGTAGGTGAAGGTTTGGTTGTTATGAGCGACAATTTCACTCTTTGATTTGTACTGGTGCATTGTTTTTATATGGATATCCATTTATTAGATGAAAATTAGTGATGCTCAAAGAAGCAACAATGACAAATATTAAGAGTAAATAAATAGTTTTAGACGATATGCCTTCAGGTAAAGTTTATTTACAACTAATATTATATATTTATATGAAATAGCAAATTTGTCCTCTTTACAAGAATTTTGCATATAAACTTAAATTTTTAAGAATTTAGAACCTTGGTGGTTAAATCAATAAATGTCATAAACTATATTATTATGAGTGTTTTACGAAGAGAATATTATCTATTACTAAAAATGCAAATAGATCATAACTATAGTCTACTGAAAATCTTATTAAATAGATACACAAAAACATGATTTTGATTAAATTATAATTAAAGTATCATTTATATTATTATTTTAACGTAAAAGTTATGGTTAAATATATATTTATTTCCTGTCCTTGAATTTTAATGCAAATTTAAAATTTGTTTTTATTGAAATTTTGATTCATTTTAGTTTTTAAACTTAAAATATAATAGATATAATTATTTTTAATTATACTAAATTTTTTTAATATATCAAACATGTTTATCAATTGAAATTAGAGTGGGATATAGTGTAAACTATATAACCCTAAATATTATACAAATATTGTCTCCACAATATGATAGTTTTAAAGGTAAAAATACTTTAATTGATTGACAGTGCGGTTCATAAACTTGAACGAATAAAGGGAATAAACATATTAAAGTGAGGAATAAACCTATTAAAGGGAAGCAAGAAAATAAATAATAAAAAATTAAATAAAAAAGAACTTCCAGTATAGAACATATACACAATCTAATGGGAAAATGAATATATCATTTTGGTTTAATTAAATTTTAAAAAACTTATAAATTTTGATATTTTTAATTAAATTTTTGTTTTAGTTTTAGTTTTAGTTTTTGTTTTATTAAATGTTTAAAATAGTCTTTATTTTCATCTTGGTATCTTATTGTTTAATTTTTGTATGGATATAACTTTTCTTTTAATCTTTATTTTCCAATAAATAATTCTTTCAATTCCTTACAAATAACTAGTTCTTTGATTTTATATATTGATTGAGTTCCAAGCCTTACTCGATGCAATATTTTATTACTCTGGATAAATACATATGAGTGATTTTTTTTCATAATTTTTTATCTCGGATCACAACACGTAAAAACCACTTTCATGTTCAATGATAGTCCGAGTGACGAAGAACTAAAAGAAAGTGCAAACAAACGTGAAGGAATCAAAATACACGTGACGTAGTCCTTGTGACAAGATCAACGTTTCATTGAAATGATTTTTTAGACAAAATTTTATTGGGGAGATATGATCAACGAGACTTGATTGACATTATTTTTCTCGATAATTAAATTAAAGATTAACTCAATATTTCAAAATCGATTTATAAGGTCAGATTTATACCTATTTATATTATAAATTTGTCTTATCTGTGATTGATCTGAAATTTTCAACACATTTTCCTTTCGCCAAGGTGTCTAGACATTACTAGACATTAACGAGTGATATGATAGCAGGTAGAATCAGGGGCAGAAGAATGAAATGACACGAGGAGCCATGACTCCCCCAACCATTTTTTTTACTTTATTTTCTATATATTTAAAAAATAATATTTATAAATTATTACTATATTTATATTAATTGATTTTTATTTTATTTTATTTTCTATATATTTTTAAAAATTTATATATTACTATTTTATTTATATATTATTACTTTATTTATATATTATTACCTTATTTATATTAATTTAGTTTGGAAAATCTTTTTTAAAATTTAAAAATCACGTTTTTTTCTCTATTATAATTTCTTATACTTTTTTATTTGGTTTCTCTCTTCCGTGTCTCCTTCTCTTTCTCTCGTTTTATTTCCATCTCAATTTTCACCATTAATTCCTTATTATTTTCAAAATCAAATTGCATTATGGCAAAATTGAAGAGTTAAGGAACACTTTGGACCGAACAATTTCTTCTTTTGAGTAAGTTCGTCTTTTCCTTTTTTTTAAAGCAATATGTTTCCCTCTTGTATGTGACTTTTCTACACTCTAGGCATATCTCTATCTGTTAGAGATCATAAAATCGTGCTTTAATTGTTGATCAAACTCTTCTTTGTGTAGATATAGCTATTTTAGGCTTTGAAGTTGTGTAAGGGAAGAACAAGATTAAGAATCTACTCTAAGGTAAGGGAAGTTAATCATTTAGAAGTTATTAGTTTTCTTAAAATATTGAGTCTTGTTTTTAAGATTTAATTTGGGGTATTCACAATTTTATCTTTTTGTAAATAAGTGAGATGTGACAAATTTATATTAGAAAAATTATGATAAAAAGTAAAAGAATTGATTCTTTTTTCAAGAGGAAGGCTTGTGATGAAGATGAAAAAAATGCATCTGCGTCATCTAAAATTGAGAAACTTCGGGACAATCCAAATATTGAAGAAAACGAAAAACAACTCTCTAAGGTTCCTAAAGTTATATATAATGAATTTGAAAATACTTTATAACGTGATCCAGGAAAGCGTCTTCAAATTTGGCAATACACACCAAATGAAATTGATGAGGTACGAATGGCTTATCTAAAATGGGGTCCATATCAAATGCGTCTAGAAAATTATCCATTGTTTGGTAAAGATGATCATCCAAGAAGATTTCAGTACAAATGGTTTAGCTTATTTCCTTCATGGTTAGAGTATTCGCCATTAAAAGATGATGCATATTGCTTACCGTGCTATCTTTTTAGTAAAAAACCAAGCGGACAACCTGACTCAGATGTTTTCATTGTTACAGGTAATTGAGTTTATTTTCATTGAATTCTAATTGGCAATAAGTTGATTGTCATCAACATGTTTTAACTTTTTGAATGTTATTTTATAGGTTTTAAAAGTTGGAGGAAAGTTAATAATGGAAAAAATTGTGCTTTCCTTAAACACATTGGGAAGGATCCTTGTTCACCGCACAATATTGTAGTGTCTGCTTGTCAAGACTTGTTAAATCAAAATTGTCACATTAGGAATGTTTTGGAAGTGCAAAGCTCAGATCAAATTATGAAGAATCGGTTACGTCTCAAGACTTCAATTGACACGATTCGTTTTTTATCACTTCAAGCTTGTGCTTTTAGAGGTCATGATGAAAGTACTGAATCGCGGAACCAAGCTAATTTTCTTGAGATGATAAAACTCATAGCATCATACAATGACGATTTTTTGATATTGTTCATGTTAAAGACACTATAACCGATGAGCAAAACAATGAATTGTGTGTTGTACTATCTCGACATAATCTTAATGTTTCTAATATCCGTCGTCAAGGGTATGATGGTGCTAGCAATATGAGAGGAGAATGGAATGGATTACAAGCATTATTTTTGACTGATTGTCCTTATGCATATTATGTTCATTGTTTTGCTCATCGGTTACAAATTGCCTTGGTTGCTGCATTAAGAGAAGTTATTCCAATTCACCAATTCTTTTCAAAATTGAATTTTATTGTCAATATTGTTTGCTCTTCTAGTAAACGTCATGATGAGTTACAGGCTGCCAAGTTAGATGAAATTGCATATTTGTTAGAAATTGATGAGCTTGAAAAGGGTAAAGGGGCAAATCAAATTGGTACTTTAAAACGAGCTAGGGATACCCATTGGAGCTCCCATTTCTCTTCTATTTGTAGCTTGAACAATATGTATGATGCAACTTGTTTAGTTCTAGAAAAAATTACTGTTGATGGATCTATTTATTCACAACGTGGTGATGTTGATAATGCTTATAAAAGCTTGACCTCATTTGAGTTTATACTGATCTTGTATTTGACGAGAGAAATTATAGGGATAACAGATGTTCTTTGTCAAGCATTACAACAACAATCTCAGGATATAGTTAATGTTATGCGTCTAGTTTGTCCTATAAAAGGACTTATTCAAAACTTGAGAGAAAATGGTTGGGATAAGTTATTAAAAAATGTGACTTCTTTTTGTGAAAAACATGATATTGAGGTTCCTAATTTTGGGGCTTCTTATGTAGCAAGGCAAGGACGCTCTCGTCACCAAAAATATCATATTACAGTGGAACATTATTTCAAAGTTGAAATATTCTTTGTTACCATGGAAAAATATTATCCCATGGATTTCAATGAGCAAGAGAAGATTAATTTGAATTTTCAACTTCAACATTTCATTATTGATGCTCGTCAAGATTCAAATTTGAAGAATTTATCAACAATGCAAGAGTTATGTACATGTTTGGCAAGAACAAAAAAAGTCTGAAGTTTACTACTTGATAGATAGATTACTTCATCTTATCATAACTCTTCCAGTTTCTACAGCTACAACCAAAAGATATTTTTCTGCAATGAAAATAATCAAGAACAAGTTGAGAAATAAGATGGAGGCTGAATTTTTAGCAAGCACTATGGTAATCTATATTGAAAGGGATAGTACAACTACCTTCAGCTTTGATTCAATTATTGAAGATTTTAAGTCATTGAAAGAACGTATAAGAGCACTCTGACTAAAGGTAACTTTTGTTTTTTTTTATATATTATTGTTGATGATAAACTTTATGTTACTCTTTCATATATATTATTGTTATATTGTTTGGATTCTATTGTCATGAGTGCTTATTTTGAATAAAAAAATGATGTAAAGAAATTATTTTTTTTAAGTAAAAAAAAATAATTTACATATAACAAATATAATTTGGCCCCCCTAAAATTTTTGGTCAAGTTTCGCCACTAGGTAGAATAATAGACCCAACAAACGATAAATCTCACTATGATATATTGTAACCCATGACTTTATTACCAAATTAAGAAATGAAGAGTCTAACTCAATTTCACAAAACTGACTTGTAAGGTGATGTTTACATATATTTATATATGCTATAAACTCGCCTTATCTCTAGTGGTAAAAGATCTACAACTTTCAATCTAAAATTTTAAAACATTGTCTAATATAATGTTTAACTTTCTTATTTTTATTTAATACGAAACTTTGACTTACATTTCCATTCTAATATTCATTATACTGATTCTAATGAAGTTCTGTTTTGTTTGGTATATGAGAACCTTGTGTGCTAGCATAATGGTATATAAATATAGTTGTATTTTTGAAGACTCACTTTTTGAGAATAATTTCCCTTTGAGTGAAGGAGTAAAGTAAAATGGTGATGTAGTGTAAGTTTGAGGACTCCGTTAATGCAATCTACTTTACTTTGTCATCAGAGTCTCCAGTTAAAAGGTGTGGTGTTTCATGTTCATCATTTTTTTTCTATCATTCTTATAATTCTCAAAAGGTCAAATATTCTTGCCCAGAACAAGCTTCACCTTCAACTCTAACCCGAAGGCACTTTTTAACCCTCTAAGTTCTCCTTAAGTCTCCTTTTAGGGCTCTAAAAAATATCCTCTAGAAATAATAGAGTAAAAACAATATATTTGGCACTAGCCAAGATTCGAACACCCATCCGCACAATTTTCAAGCATATGCACAACCAACAAACCATTACATGTTTCATGACATATTCATGCACATACACTAATATAATACCACATCACATGGCCATACATAATATGCAAAATTAAATAAATAATTAAAGTTCTACACTAATGGCGTAAGCAAGATTCAAACCCAAGACCTCCCAACATAACCAAGTATTCTCAACCACTTAAGCTACTATTGTTCCTTATTATAACTTGACAAACTAATTCTTTTAGATATACCTTTAATCCACAATTATTGTAAATAAATATTTATTTATTTATTTAATTTTCCCGGGTCTTACAGTACTTAAGCAATTAAAGTAATTCACCTCTCTTATTGGAAGAGAATTCAAGAAGTTTGTTATCTACTTCTACTTTAGAATTTCTTTGTTAGACTTAGGCTTTAAAATCAAAATTCAAAAAAATAATAATCATGTATAGGCAACCCTCCCTACATAGTACAAGTGATTCTAAGGATTCAATTCATAGCTTAAAACATGTTTCTCAACAACTCAAATCACTTGAACTATGGAGGCAACAAGAGGCAATTTACAAAGTAAAAGACCAACTTGAAAGAGATGGTTAAATTGCTCTCTTAGAGAAACAAATCAAAGCTTTAAAGAAAAGAGATGAGAAAATCCAAAATAAGCTCAAAAGTAGGAGTAATTCTAGCAAAGGGTCTAGAAGTGGAGCTTCAATCTTTGAGGAAGAGGAATGATTAAGATTAGGAGAATATTGTCAACAACCTTCCCACATAGAGACCCTACTTCTAGAGAAGTTAAAGTGGACTTGCCTTACTAACAAGGCAAGGATGATGTTGAAGCTTATTTGGATTGGGAGATGAAGGTGGAGCAACTCTTTGCTTACCACCAAATTAGCAAAGAAAGAAAAGTGCCTCTAGCAACCCTAAGCTTTCAAGGGTATTTATTGGTGGACTTCTATAGTACAAAAGAGGGTAAGGAGTAATGGGCCTTCAATTGAATATTGGAATGATCTCAAGTCAGCCCTTAGGAGGAAACAAATTCCCTCCTACTACAATAGAGAGCCCACAAACAAGCTCTCAAGACTCCAACAAAGGAATATGTTTGTAGAAGAGTATAGGCAGAAAATGGAGTTACTTATAATGCGGGCGAGGATAATTGAGGAAGAGTCCTTTACCATTTCTAGATTCTTAAATGGCTTAAATCTTAATATAAGAGATAAAGTTGAACTTCTACCTTTCCAATAATTGAATGATTTAGTGCAAATGTGCATTAAGGTAGAACAACAAAATTTGAGAAAATCTTTTTCAAAGAGAAATCAAGCTTAAACTAACTCTTATATTAAGAAGGATTTCAAGAAAGAAGAGAAAAAGGATGAGCCACCAAGGAATCCAAGTGAAGGGAAAGACAAATAGGATAGTTCATCATCACACACTCGCACAAGTGAGATTAAATATTTCAAATGTCTTAGAAGACGTGATGAAGGATTATCTTGTTCCTTTTTATGATTATTGAATATGGTGTGAGTTGATTAAGAAAGCTAAGCGAAATCCCCACTGGACATTAAGATAGCAAGCTATCTAGATGTGAAGGTTCCTTTCACA
>Ga0214542_1009183_pt1 | contig 15629 bp, 10 predicted proteins | sample CNSS1metaG_FD_160096 | JGI IMG/M metagenome (GOLD analysis project Ga0214542, IMG submission 160096) | Root nodule microbial communities from cowpea collected in UCLA plant growth center, Los Angeles, California, USA - CNSS1 | ecosystem: Host-associated > Plants > Roots > Nodule | place: USA... | reverse complement strand
ATATGTGTATAATTATATATATATATATATATATATATATATATATATATAACAATATATAAAGAAGATTTCTCTTTTTGTGTCCACATTTCGAAATACTAATTTTACCCTTTAAATATAATAACTTCTTAATTTTTTAAAAATTAACCGTTATTTTTACAAACTTTTTATAAAATAGGCTACTTTGTTTCTTCTTTTCTTTTTTATTTATCAAATGGTTATTCTTTCTTCTATTCTGATATATTTCACTTTATTTTCAATCGGTTATCTTTGTTTCTTCTTTTCTTCTTTATTTATCAAATTGTTATTCTTTTTCTTGTTTTGATATATTTCACTTTATTTTTATCTATAACAATATATAAAGGGATTCCCCTTTTTGTGTCCATATTTTGAAATACCAATTTTACCCTTTAAATATAATAATTTATTAAATTTTTAAAAATTAACCGTTATTTTTACAAACCTTTTATAAAATCGGCTATTTTTGTTTCTTCTTTTCTTTTTTATTTATCAAATGGTTATTCTTTCTTCTGTTCTGATATATTTCACTTTATTTTTAATCATTTATCTTTGTTTCTTCTTTTCTTCTTTATCTATCAAATGATTATTTTTTCTTCTGTTCTGATATAAATTAACTTAAGAACGTTACAATATTATCACCTACTAATATAATATTATGCATATTTAAACAATCATACATATAGGCGCGATAGTGCCTGTGTTTATGCTAGTATATATAAAAGGTTTATTAAATACTTAAATATGTATCTTGTGCTCTAAATTAAGTATTCTAATTTTCTCATGTTCAAAATAAAATTTGTTAATGACATGGATAATTTGGCAAATATAGATTTATTAAAAATGCATTATATTTAAATTGTTTGCAATTAAATTTTCTTCATTTTCTAAATAACTTGTTTGGATAAAGAAATTAAAATACCTTACATTTCAATTTCTTATTTGGATAAACAATTGAATTTTTTATGAGATAAAATTTCATTTTAACAATATTTATTTTAGGCTTAATTATGTTTTAAATTCATGACAAATTTGGAAACGAGTTTGAGGACTCAGATGGATCGAACCAACCCGACTACCCAGCTGAACTAGTCTGACCTGACGACCCATACGGGTCAGGTCGATCTGGAAACCCCGACGGACTGGATCAACCTGACGATCGAGAGAGGCCTAACCAGCCCGATGACCCATACAGGTCGATCATTCCTAGAGATGGCAACGGGTCGGGTCGGGCACGGATAGTATGATACTCGTACCCGACCCGCTAAAAAAAAATCCGTCTGTTACCCGCTCGTTTACCTATCGGGTATCTGCTTAAAAAATACCCGCGAATATTTTTAAAACCCACGGGTACCCGTGGATACCCGATACCCGCAAATATTTAAAAAAATATGTATTTTATAAATTTTTTAATATAAAATTATAAAAATATAATATAAATTAAATTAAATTAAATTAAATTATAATTATAATTATAATTATAATTATAATTAAATTTGACATAATAAAATATATTGTTACTTCTAATTTTAATTAAATTTAACTTAATAAAATATAAATTAAATTTTAATTTTAATTTTTTGTGGGTAACGGGTACCCGCGGGTACGGATAGTATGATACCCGTACCCGACCCGTTTATAACCGAGTATTAAAATACCTGATACCCACTACCCGCAGGTATTTATTACCCGCGGGTAGTAACTATCCGTCACGGATTTTATCCGCGGATATCTGTGGGCACGAGTATTTTTGCCATCCCTATTCCTGTCAAGTTCGTCATACTGGTCAGGTCGGCGAGCTGGTTGGAAATGTCAGAGTTGTTGGGTCGGTTTGGTCGTACAAATCCTTGAGCCTACTAGACATGTTTAGGTGTTTGAGCCCACCTAACAACCCTAGTTTACCCGGCCCGTGTGGGTTGTCGACCCGCGCGACCCGTTTGTGTTGTTGGGTAGCCCAATATGTTTAGGTCGTGGGGCCTGCCCAACTCGTGTGGGTCATCGGGCCTGTCCGACCTATCTTGGTTATCGTGCTCGTTCAGTCTGTCTTAGTCGTCAAACTCATCTTGGTCTTCAGGCCCATCTGGCCCCTATGTTGGGCTCGTCTACCCTATCTTGGTCGTCGGGTCTGTTTGGCCCATCTTGATCGTCATACCCATCTTGGTCGGCGAGCTTGCTCGTCCCGTGTTGGTTGTCAAGCTTGTCTGACCCGTTTGGTTCATTAGGCTCGCTCGACCTATTTTTTTCGTTAGGCCAGCCCGATACGTGTGTGTCGTCGACTCCACTCGACATGTGTGGGTCATCGGGCCTGCCGACCTATCTGGGTCGTCGTGCTACGCTGGTTCGTCTTGGTCATCGGGCACACTTGACTCGTCTGACTTGTTGAGTCGTCGCCCTGACTCCTCGAGGCCACCTATGGACTAAACCAAATTGACAACTTTACCAGAGATATCAAAAAGTGTGAGGTTGAGTGAGAAGAATTTCAAATTCCACCTATTTTGAGGGTATTTGAATTTTTACTAATTTAGCTAATTGAAATACTTCAAAAAAAATGCTTGCATTTTAAATGTTTTTTAATTTCTCTATCTAAACAAAGGATTTCATCACAAAGAAATCAAAATTCTTCAAAAAAATGAATTGTGTGTGTGTAAATACAAAACATATAATTATATCTTCGACGTTGAAAATTAAGCAGTGCAAAAACTGTGTTAACCATTTGGTATTGTGAATGAAATATAACTAGTATTTTAACCGTTAAATGGACGGGACTGTTTTTTAAAAATAAAATATATTTATTATATAAATTTAATTTCTTTAAAATATTATTAAAAATAATATTTATTTTTTATTTTGGAAAACTAATAATAAGATTTTATTATTTTTAATGTAAAAATGTATTTAAATTATTTATATTTATACTTTTTAATGAGATATACATGTTACACACAACAATAAAATTAATTCAAATAAAGAAACTCAATTCAAACTAAACTTAATAATTATTAAAAATTTATTTTATTCAATATTTTACATTTACATCTTCATTTGCTCTCACAAAAATAGTGATCATTGCAAAAGAAGAAAACAACATTGTGCAATGGTAAGTTATTATACAAAAGAGTTATCTTAAGACCATTAAAACATATCAATTATAAGTCATACATAGACAAACTTCCATAATTCATATAATTATACACATATAATTGACATTAAACTCAATTATCTGAATACATACATTTGGATCGGAATCACTGGAGACTTGCATTTGTGATGGTCTCTACTGCTCTGTAGAATCATTGTCAATGAGTCTCACTGTACCCCATACACAAGGTTAATCAATGATAATCTAAGGTCATTATCTTGCCTTAGACTATGTTGGACTGATGAAAATAACACGTCTTGAAAAGTCCCACATCCCCTAGGATAACCTAGGGGTGGTGTTAGTAACTATATAATGGACTCTAATTCTGTGTGTTGTATAAATTTGTACATAGTGATTATTCTCTCGTGGTTGTGGTTTTTCTCCGATTTTAGGGTTTCCACGTTATATTATTGTGTTACTTGTTTTTTTTATCTTATTTCTCTATTAATAGGGTGATTATTGGGGGTAAAGACGGTAAATTTTATTTGATGATGCGTTTTTTCCAACAAGTGGTATTAGAACTATGGTTTGGTGGGATTTTTTCTTAGTATGCTTTGTGGTTGCAGCTTAATATGATATTCCACATCAGAAAAGATTAATTTCTTGTTGTTGGAGAATCATCATTGTTTGCTGAAGTTGCAATGAGAAATTTGATGGAAGGATTATTGTCAGTGTTGTGTTGACGCGGTGAATCTACAACTGGGTTCGTGGAGGTGCAATGAATGTGAGTCGTGCTGGATCTACAGTGGAGTTCGTGTATTGCGAGATTCTCTTGGATCTGCGGAGGAGGTCGTAGTTGCTTCTCATATGGCTCGGTGAGTGATGTACGATGAAGATCTGATTTGTGTAAGTCACGATTTGTGGCATGTGCGTGGAAGAAGTGCTTTGCGATTTACATATATGCTCCGATGAGATTCAATGGTGGTGCTACGTAGCATGTGTTACATGTGTCTGGCAGAGTCAAATGGCACGGTGGCTGTGAAGTCCGAACGTTTGATCTGTGATTTTTCACAAGGTTCAATGGTTTTGCGTCGTGAGCTGTGGGATGGTTCCGACGAAGGGTGTATGGTGTTTATGCGTGGGCATTGACTAATATTTATGCAAGGTGTGTGGTGATTATACACGGGCATTGGTCAACATTGATGCATGGTGCATGAAAATTCTTGGGATGATTTAATTCGAAGTGGGAATTCTTCAGATGGTTTGATTCCAAGTGGAAATTGTTGGGATGGTTTGATTCCAAGTGAAAATTCTTGGGATAGTTTGATTCCAAGTGAAAATTCTTGAAATGATTTGATTTCAAGTAATACTCTTTATGGGGGAGTATGATTGCCGATATAGGAAATGGAGATGTGTTTATTTTAATCAGGGTTGAGAATGTTGGGATGATGAAAATAACACGTCTTGAAAAGTCCCACCTAGGATAACCTAGGGGGTGAGTGTTAGTGAGTATATAATTGACTCTAAATTCATGATGTTCCTTGCCCTAAGTCAATGACGCTTTAAGCTAGTGTTTGACTTTTCTTATACTCTTGTAGTAGGGTGTTGAGGTCTAGTTAAATTCTTGCTCTAGAGAGTGTGAGTGTATTTTGGGTCAAAGGGTAGAGAGTGTTTTCTGTGTGTTGTACAAATTTGTACATGGTGATTATTCTTTAGTGGTTGTGGTTTTTCTCCGATTTTGAGGTTTTCACGATGTATTGTTGTGTTCCTTGTTTTGGTCTTATTTCTCTATTAATAGAATGATTCTTGGGAGTAAAAACGGTAATATTCTTAATTGATGATGCATTTTTTCCTAACAGACTAAAACCTCCTGCTACTTTCACCACATGAACCATTCTACTCTATTTTAGTGTGAATGATCATTAGAGTTTTAGGATATCACCTTACTTGAATCCATAATCAAATGAATACACTAAAATAATGTCACCATAAAATCTCCTCATAAAAATTATGAAATTACGTGAAACACATACAATACTCATATATATATATATATATATATATATATATATACCTATTATGATCATAAATTTACAATAATACTTTGAAAATCATATTTTATTTCTTTTTACGCTTGAAAGACTAGCTTGGTTTCTTTTAATCCAACAAAAATTTTAAAATAAAAGAACTTTAGATATATTGTTTTTAAATAATATATTAAAAAAAATAAAATTGCAAAATAAATAAAATTAAAAAAAATTAACATTAATAAAATTAAAAATGACATAGAATAAAAACTAGAACAAAAAAATTAAAAGAAAAAAATACCGTATATATAAATCTTTATATATATATATATATATATATATATATATATATATAATTTTATTTTTAATTTTTGTTTGTTTGTTGTTAATATTAATTTTATTTTATTTTTTGTAATTTTTAATTTTTTTTGATACATTATTTATAAATTAAATTAAACTAAAAAACTAAAACAATATATATATATATGTAATTTATTTATTTTTGTTCGTTTTTTTGTTTTTCAATTTTATTTAAAGGTTAATATTTTTATTTTTTAATACATTATGTAAAAACAATATATATATATATATATACTTTTTTTTAAAGAAAATTACATTGATTTAAAAATTAAAAAAATTAAAAAGTAAATAAAACTTAAAAAAAATAAAAATATTAACCTTTAAATAAAATTGAAAAACAAAAAAACGAACAAAAATAAATAAATTATATATATATATACACTTTTTTTTAAAGAAAATTACATTGATTTAAAAATTCGATAATTTTTTTATCTAGATTTCGAAATTTAATAATTTTTTTAACCGAATTTTAAAATTCGATGACTTCTTAAATATGTTTTTTTTTTAAATGTTTTTAAACAGTGCAAATTGGTGAAATATCAAATAAAGTGGATAAAAATAAAAAAGTTATTTTAAGAGTATTTAAAAAGTTTAGAAGTATTGAAGAAATGCTTGAAGGTGGAGGGAGAAAGAAGCCCAACAAATGAAGAGAAAGATAACTCTCTTGAAAAAGAGAATAAACTACAAATTAGTTTGAATTGTTCAAAGCTTGAAAACTTTAAAAGGAAAAAGGGAACATATTGGGTCTATGTATACCAACGTCATATAAATGAAATATTTTATTTAAATAGTTTAAGTTTAACTTGTATTGTACACAATTTTCATTTGAGTTTTTACATCATAAATTATTCAATAATAAACGCAAATATGATTTTAGATTATTATTTCAAAAGTTAATAATTTATATTAAATTTATCAATAAACATATAATACAAACTTTCTAAATTATATTTGCAGTGATCTTTTTTTAGTTTATTAAAACCTCGTAATAAATGTTAATAACATTCTTAAGACACTTTTTCCTAATTAAATTATATTAAAAGTTATTAATAATTTTTAATTAATAGTAAAAAGTTTATTCAAAAACTTACACGTAGTATTTTATACGTGAAAGATGATAAACGAAAAACAATAGTGATTTGGTAGGATGAGAAAGGAGGCGAAAGAACAAAATTCAAGATAATTTTGTAAATAAAAAGAATCCACATAAATATGAGAAGAAAAAAGTATTAAAAAGTGATTGGAGATGTAACATAATATACTACGTTGGCAAAATAATTGATTAGTTGGGATAATTAATTATGTGTTTTATTCTTAAGCATAGTATCTCCATTTTTTATAAGTTTATTAATTATGTTGTCAAGAATAAAAAAATATATTTAAATATGAAAACGAAAATAATTGTGCTGCTAATATAATCAATTATAATTTTTATATATTAATTTTTCAAATAATAATATAAATATAATGAAAAGTAAATTTATATATTTAAAAAATATCATTTTTTTTATTTTCATACTTATTTATTTTATTCATTTTTCACGTATTTCCTTGTGTTGTTAAGAATTTTGGAATTTTGGAAATATTTATTATACATAAAAGTTAATCTAAAAACTAAAAAGAATATTATACTGATACTACATAAGGGTGTGAAGGGTAAAATAGTCATTAAATAAAACCCTAATTCAGCTCCCATTTATTCGGTGGTGAGTGCGGTCTCCTTGCATTCGCTGACGATCAGAGGAAGACACGAAGCCTCTTTCCAAACCCTTCTTTGGGTATTGCTCTCTCCATTTTCTACTTCACTTTCCTCTTCCTCTTTAAGATCTGCATTCTTTTATTTTCGATCTATTTCATATTTTATTACTAAGCTTAATAATTCTCTCTTTTTTGTTTATGTTTCTATAATTTTCGTTATGTTCGCTTAGATAGTAAGCTATAACCAATCATTTCGATTTGAAGTATCAGTGTCCCACACTGAACATAAAATTGTTCCGGATTTTGTTTCATTTGCTTCTGATCTTCTTTATAGATGTAGAATTTGTGTATCTGTATCTGTAGATTCTGTAGATCTTGGATGTGTAGGTTAAGTGAACGAATCATAGTAAGGCTGCTAGAAAGGACAGTCGTTTGTTTGATCTCTATTTTCTTTTAGAAAACTTTTTTTTTGGAAACAATTTTAAGATCTTGATAGATTTTGGATGGGATTTGCTGAGTACATGAAATTGTATTGGAGAATACCTTTTAAATCTAAGAACTGAGAAGGGAATCAACCACACCTGAGTTTTGTTTTGTTTTTCTTTCTAATTTCTGTCACTGCTGATGTGATTTTTGTTTAAATGTTGATAGGTAACCGTTTAAAGTGCAGAGATGGCGGATGGATTGCATTCACGGCATCCATCTGTAGTTCAGAAGTTATCTGGACAGTCTTACTTTATGTCCAGGCTTGCTCCTAATCATTCCAGAAACTATTCTACCAGTGGTAGTTACTTCAATGGAGGCGTGCAGTCTCTGGGCTTGGTTCCAGTCACAGCACATGCACCAGCTGAGAAAGGGGTGTCTGGGTTTTTGGTGGATTTCCTCATGGGAGGAGTGTCAGCTGCTGTGTCCAAGACGGCTGCAGCTCCGATCGAGCGAGTCAAGTTACTCATCCAAAACCAGGATGAAATGATCAAGAGTGGTCGGTTGTCTGAGCCATACAAGGGAATTGGCGATTGTTTCTCCCGAACCATGAAGGATGAAGGGGTGATTGCTCTTTGGAGAGGAAACACGGCTAATGTTATCAGATATTTCCCTACTCAGGTGACATCAGATATTTCATTTTTTAATTTTAAGCATGGGACATCTGATATATTGTTCACACCGTCTATGATGTACTTCTGTAGTGTCTCTATGTTTCTTTTGTTTCACATTTACAAAACTCGTACATATGTGCCACTATATTTTTCCTGGATCTATGCAGGATAGATTTTTTTTTTGCACTGCACACAGTGGCTCTGCATATTTGTTCTTCACATTGTCTTTCAGGAGTGTTGTTCATAGTGTCATTCTGTTTTCAGAGTAGTTTATGCTTTATGGGAAAGGATTTTAGAATATATTTAGTCATAGCTCTCTTTAATTTGCATCCCTCCTGTTACTTTTATTTGATTTTGATGTGATGAATGCAAATTTATATTTGGCATTTTTTTCTTATTGGTCTGCAGTATGTATTTGTTATTTCTGTATCGTTAATGCTATCTTTTGTTTTTGTTCAGGCTCTGAACTTTGCTTTTAAGGATTATTTCAAGAGGCTTTTCAACTTCAAAAAAGATAAAGATGGCTACTGGAAGTGGTTTGCTGGGAATCTAGCGTCTGGTGGGGCTGCTGGTGCTTCATCCCTCTTGTTTGTCTATTCACTGGATTATGCTCGAACTCGTCTAGCAAATGATGCAAAGGCTGCAAAGAAGGGTGGTGAGAGGCAGTTCAATGGCTTGGTTGATGTTTACAGGAAAACCATCAAGTCTGATGGTGTTGCTGGTCTTTACCGTGGTTTCAACATCTCGTGTGTTGGAATCATAGTGTACCGTGGTCTTTACTTTGGAATGTATGATTCTTTGAAACCAGTTGTCTTGGTTGGTGGACTGCAGGTAAATATAAAATTTGAATTTGAAATCTCGTATGTTTTATTATCTGGGTAAAAACTATTCATCTTCATATCAGTTTTGTTTAGATTTATGTTTTTCAGTTTTATTTTGTGATACAAGCAACTTAATTAAATGTTCTTGCTACATATATATGCTCGTAGTTTTCTGGTTCCTTGATATTTGTTGATATGCCTGACCAGATTTGGTTTAAACAGTTTCCTAATTATTCTTTTCTACATGTTCTTATGTTTACTTACAACCTTGGTTATTCTTCTGGTTAACAGGATAGCTTCTTTGCAAGTTTTCTTCTGGGATGGGGAATCACAATAGGTGCTGGCTTGGCCTCTTACCCCATTGATACCGTGCGTAGAAGAATGATGATGACATCTGGAGAAGCTGTAAAATACAAGAGTTCTTTGGAAGCATTCAAGATAATTATCGCAAAAGAGGGTACGAAGTCACTCTTTAAAGGTGCCGGTGCAAACATATTACGTGCTGTTGCTGGTGCCGGAGTGCTTGCTGGTTATGATAAGCTTCAGCTCATCGTGTTCGGAAAGAAATATGGCTCTGGTGGTGGAGGCTAAGATACAGATAATGACGACAATAACGGTCTGGAGCAGTGTTGTTGTTTCCCTTTTTGCATTTGAATAATTTCGATGAAAAACGGTTTTGAATTTTCCCCGAATGTAGGGGCTTTAAATTAGTCCTGCAAACTTGAATTTTAGTTGGATATTTTACCTGTTAAGCTTATAATCCGTGAATTTTTTTAGACCTTTTGGTTGATGCAGTTTGAAGTCTACTGCTTTATTTGTTCCATGTTTGTTTGGAAGGTTTTAAGAGTCTAATTGAAGTTGCATGTCTTTGCTACGTTCAAATTTATTTTCGTTTTTATCTTACAGCGGCTTTGGTTCTACAAATTTAACAAAATTTGTTGGCCCCCGTACTATACAAATCCTGCAGCATTTTCTCATTTGTTGAGATATTGGGAAATATTACGGTCAGTGAACCATTGTGTTGAGAAATTGAGAATTGAGTTCTGTGGGAATTATTCCTATCTTTTATCTGTTTAATTTTAGAAGACAATTTTATTTTACTTATCTATTTTGCTAAAACTTCAAAATTAAGTTGATTATATTTTCAATTATGTTTTTAGCTTCCCTTATTAATTCGTACACAGTTAATTCACTTTTAATAAATAAGAGAAGATTATCCATGAAGTCATATGAAGGACTTCAAACTATAATTGAATATAAGCTTCAGAATGAGTTATAATACTATCTACAAAATTTGGCTATCTAGTAGTGAGCGAGAGAGTTGAACACTTAAATAATCCATCAAATTAATATAGTAAATTATATTCGATATAAAATTAAGATAACCTGTAATATCCAAGCCTCAATTTTAGCACTATTCTTGGGAGTCAAAGTCTTGAAAATTTTTCATTTAATGTTACTTGGTGACACTTCACTCACTCTCATTGCTCAAAACCATCCACTAACGATTATCCCTCCAAGGTAATGTTTGCAAGATATCAACAACCAATTTTGGTATTAATTGATAAGCATATAACCCACCCTTAAAAGATTAACTTTGATGGTAGATTCCCCAATGTTTGAATGTTTAACAATTTAGAGTTATCACCAAAAAGGAAGTAGAATAAAGTGTTAAAGGGTAAAAGTTATTTAGATGTAAACTACAAGAAACAACATTATGATAAAGACTTGTCTTGTAAGCATCTTTAGAAACGTGTCAGTACAACGGCAACTGAAAAAAAAAATCTGACACTAAGGAGGAAATTAAATAGATTATCACCTGTTAGCTTGTTCCTTACATTTTTTTATTACAACTTTATTCATATAGATCATATATGAGCATTAAATAAATATTGAAATATTAAACTTCAAACCGATAAAGTTTTCTCATAATTTTTTTATCAATAAACATATTATTTTATTAATATGGATCTCATGAAATATGATTTCCTTAAAATGAAAAAAAATTATTTATTTAGGAAACTTTCTTTGTTTTAAAGAATTTGTTTATTGGATCCATATTAACATAATACTTTTTATTAATAAAAAAACCGTCATAAAAAAATTCTATTGAAAAGGATATTATACAGTTTACGGAAGTCTTGATTCAGCCACATGTGCCATTACACTCTGGATTCTGTCCAAGGCAAACTAATCATGTACTTATTTATGATGCAATCATGCACTCAAGTAGAAACAATTTTAGGATTGCCATTGGACTAAAAAGATATGACAAATTGAAAAATCACCATAACTTCACGTTGAACAATCACAAAGGAAGAATAAAAATAAATTTTTGTATTGATAAAAAAATACAATTAATGTTCATGGCCCTTCCAAATTATTTACATGCACTTGGCATCTGGGATAAGGTGGCAAAATCAAATTACAAAATTTGTATGAGCAGAAGAAACATTCAGTCCTGAACATGAGAAGAAAAAAGGTTGACCACCAAAGGCCGTGTGATTTCCCTTCTGTGGTGATATTAAATGTAAAACTTTGTCACTTGAACATATACTAGACTATGAAGTTGAGCAGGGTCAGTTGATCCTATTGACATAGAGAGTGTAGAAAGGTGTCTAGGCAGGGGGTAATGGGCGCCGGCAAGTTGGACACTCCATCTTTATATCCATCCATCTTTGCAAACAGCCAAAGTGGAAGAAATGATCACAAGGTGTCACCTGTAACACTCTCAATTAGAATAGTTTTATGTTGTAAAAGTTTGACTTGAATCGACAAAATTATGGTTATACACTCCTCATGTTTTTTGAGATTGCACACTTTTTGTCTTTTTAATGCTTACAGTAATCCCCTTTACATTGTTACAGGATTTAATGTGTTTTCTTGGATAACATGAAGTGTCAGTATAATGTATTTCAAAAACGTTTAGATTCTCTGCTGGATTTTTGTTGTGTTGTCCTCTGCCGAGCATTAAAAATACTCTGACGTTGTACTTTAGAAATCTTTTTGATATATTTTCAAATTTCAAAACCAGTGCTCATCAATGTATTTTGAAAGCACAGCAAAGGAACAACATATAAAATCCAGAAGAGAATCCAAATTCATTACAAAAGGGTTACTATAAGGGTTAAGAAGATAAGGGTATGGCATGCAATATTAGGAAACCAGAGCAAGTGTCAGAGAAATTTGTTCTTTATATTTATAATCACTTACCATGCAATCATTAGATCGCTGGGAAAGATCAATGGCTGTCATGCAAATCACACAGTCTGTAGCCTGTCTTGTTTCCTGATCAAACCTCCTATAATAGCTGTATTTCTCAGGGAGAATCTGCAAGTCATGAAGATAAAACATTCATGCAAATTCAGAATGAAAAAAAGAAAACAAAATGATGGATGATGATTTAAATTCACTAAGGAAAGCCTAGAGCCAGGTTCCTATATGATGAGGATAATACAATGTTCTTACTGGTTGCAACATAGTTACATAATCATGGTTAGGGTCAAGGATGTGTATGAAATGCTTCAAATTATTAACCAAACCTTGGTTACAGCAAAAGTATACAATAACAGGAATTTTCCCATTAAATGGGGCTTGGTGCATAAGCAAAATGATGCTCTGCTATGCTCGGTTTAAGCTCAGCCTTCTAGAAGAGGCAACTATATTTAAGAATTGTGAATGTTAATGGTTAATTGGTTATAAAAGTATTGAAAAGAGGTAGTTGAGCCTAACCTGACGAGGAATGAACCAACGTGACCCAAGATAGTGCTGAAGTAGGAGAATTGCAGCTTGAAGTCCAATAAATACAGCCAAACAAACACACCAGCTCTTGTCTGGTTCTATGCGCATGAAGTTGTTAGGGCAACCAAAAATATATAATGGGATTGCCAGCCTAGTGACAGTTATCCCTAAGATATAATGAGGATGCAATGGTTTACGCGAATCGCGAATAACATTGGTGATTATCTGAGGTATCCAGAAAGAGTACATAAGAAGAAGAATAGGTCTCAAATAATTATGGAACTCATACATGAGTAGAATGCCTCCCAACAAGATCCCATCTGCAGAAGAAATTAAACTGTTAAATTTGAGCCCCTCTTTTTCATGACAAATATCTCCATTAGTTGAAACAACAAGAAACAAATAGATATAGTTCTTAGGTATGTTGCCCGGATACGGACACGGGTACAGATACAACACGGACACGGATGCGGAGATACGGCTAAATTGAAAAAACATAAGACACGGGACACGTCGTGTATATACATGTTAAGTTTGAAATTGTAACTAACACATTGTCAACTAACACAAAAATGAATTCAATCTATCTATCTAATATCCAATATGCGAAAAGTAGTGATAGAATAAGATTTGTTCCTTATTTTAATCATCAAAATCATGTCAAAGATAAAAAAAAATTTTTCAGATTAGACATAGTGTGTCCTACAAGTATCGTACGAGTGTCGGTGTCCGATACGTGTCGGACACGAGACACGCCATTTATGAGGCGTGTCAGAGCATCTAGGAACTCTTGTACAGTGGAATATACAACAACAAGAACAAAGTAGGTGAGATCGGTTACATAGATTGCATGGCATCTTTGAATCGGTAAAAAACCAAAAGTTCAGAAATATTAATAGAAAAAATATGTTGGAGAATATTAATTCTAGATGAGTACTTACAGAAACGACTGTATAAAACTGAAAGTTCTCGCCTCATTGTTTCCCAACCTTCACCATTACTGAAAGGCCTACCTGCCTTCCAGATTGCAAGGAGATATCTCATCTCAAATATTGAGAAGACTACAAACTTGAAAAATGCAGCAGTTGCAAAAGCATTGAATAAGGATTCTGCAGTGCAGGAGGCAGCAACAACCATTCAACAAACAATCTTATTATTACAAAAGAATAATAATAAATCACTGATGAACAATGACAATTAATTGTACTATGACATTACATATTACAACAATCAATGCAACATATCACAACATATTCAATTTGCATCAATAATCTTCTTCCCATACCATGAACAATCCCTGTCCCTCCCCCCCACCAAAAAAAAAAGAAGCTGAACTTTTAAAATGAAACATACAATAATTATTTTTAGATGCTGTATACTGTAATGTGTAAACTAAAACTAAGTGTCGTATCAGGGACAGAAGAACGAGTAATAAGATCTGGTCAGTATTGGAGTATAGTGTTACTACTGTTGTTTGTAAATATAACTTCTATTTTTTTATGTAAGACTATTGACAGCTATACTCTGTAACTAACTCCTTGTAAGTTACAGGTTGTTAGTCTCTTTAGATCAGCTACATATAGCTGACTTCACTCTATTGTGTTTTGGCTTCCAGTTTTTCAATAATACAATACAGTTTCTCTTTATTCTATTAGTTACAGGGTGCAAATATGGTATTACAAAGTGGAGGCATTGGATTGTACAAACTGGAATCTTCTTTGGAATTGACCAATTTTCAGGTATGAATGTTTGGGATTCTTACACTGATGACTATCCACAAGGTAAATTATTTTTAAACCTGCTGGTTAAGTGAACAAAATTAAGGGCACAGAAAAGATACTAGAGAGCCCTTTTTCCATTTAGAAAGGATCTTCAATAGATTTTTCACCCCAAAACTGGTACCTCAGTCTATGAACAAAATGGATTTATGTTAGGAAGGGGAGAGAGAAAATAGTCGGTAGAGCAACCTCAAGTTGTGAAATTCATAACTTACCAACTAGTATTCCTGCAGTGAGATGTAAAAGGCAAAGATAGGCATCCATAATTGCTTGCTGGCCAATCATTAGTATTGAAACCTTAGCAGCACCCTGTAAAGGTATATCTGAATCATATTCATCTTCTACAATCACATGCACATAATTGCAGATTTAAGAAATCTATGGCATGTAAACTTTCAAATATTGCTTGGTACATTCATCTCAACTATTGAAAATTTTTGTATTGATTCCATTAAATATTGAACTATGGCAGGTGAAATTTCAGAAAAAATCCAAAGAAAATTCTTACAGATTGAGTGCTGCTATGCTCCATTTGACGAATTAATAGAAGGACTTGCAAGAAAGAAACCTGATATAGGTATATTAAGGAGCTCACGCCATAATGGACTGTGACAGAGACATAAATCTATAAGAATATTCATGATTGAAGGATACAAAAGTAACCATCAAGGTATAGTTCACTGCTTTGTTATAGTAGACCTCAATTTTGACAGACGTTGCATTTAGCAGTAATGGTGAGAAGCAGTCCCCATCATCATCCGCAGAGGGGCTCTCCATTAGCCCTTCTAGATGAAAATTATCATGTTCACCTTCTGTAGGAAATAAAGTAAAAATTTAGTAAATCAAACGAACAACAATATAAAAAAATTAATCCACAAGAAGAATGCACTCAATGGATAGAAAGTGGTTAAAACTAAGTAATGTATATATAATTTTACATTCATATTCATATACGTAGCAATTGGTAATATTAAATCTGATAAAATGTTTCATAATAGCATTACACTCAT
>Ga0214542_1009179_pt1 | contig 15638 bp, 14 predicted proteins | sample CNSS1metaG_FD_160096 | JGI IMG/M metagenome (GOLD analysis project Ga0214542, IMG submission 160096) | Root nodule microbial communities from cowpea collected in UCLA plant growth center, Los Angeles, California, USA - CNSS1 | ecosystem: Host-associated > Plants > Roots > Nodule | place: USA... | reverse complement strand
CACAAGTTGATCTAGTAGTTTTAGGATTTTTGGAGTATGCCAATACTTGGTGGCATAAAGTTTGTAAGAATTATGACCAAGGGCCACCTGCGGCTTCTTGGATGGACATTAAAACTCTTATGCGCGCTAAATTTGTTCCTCCCTCCTATAGGAAGGAACTTATTATGAAGCTCCAAAGGCTTCACCAAGGTCCTTTGAGTGTGAGTGAATACTTTAAAGAATTAGAGTCTCAAATGCGTAGGTTGAAATAAAAGAAACTAACAAAGAGAAAATAAAAAGATTTGTGAGTGGTCTTAGGGGAGACATAAAAGACCAAGTAGAGTTGTATGAGTACTCCACTCTTGAAAATGTTTTCACACTTGCCTTTGGGATTGAAATTCAATTGAAAAGAAAAAGAAGGACAAAGAAGAGTTATTCACCCAACCACTACTTTAGTCACTCATGGAAGGGAAAGGATAAAAAGAAACATGATAAGTTCCCTTCTAACTCTCATCAAGAACCACCAAGTAAAAGTAAGTCACCAAGTGATCACACTCACCATTAAATGTTTTAAATGTTTGGGGTATAAACACATTGCTTTGAATTGCCCAATCAAGAGATAGTGATCTTAAAGTAGAGTGATGATGAAAGTGAACATGTTTGTTCCCCTTTCCCTAAAAGTACCTCTTCCCATACTTCTTCTTCTATTGAAAGGACTAAACACCTTGAGAGTGGGTTTTTAATGGTAAGGTGCCAACTAGGGCAAGTTCCAAAGAACTTGATCCTTCTCAAAGACAAAACCTCTTCCATGGGGGGTGCCTTATCAATGACAAGATATGTGCCTTCATCAAAGATAGTGTAAGTTGTGTAAATATGGCTAGCCCAAGGGTGGTGGACAAGTTTGGCCTTAAAACCATTCCTCATGCCAAACCCTACAAGCTATCATGGCTAAGGAAGAAAAAATAAAAGTAACTAAGCAAGTCCTCATTAACTTTTCAATTGGCAATTTTAAGGATGAGGTATTATGGGACATTGTGCCTATGAAAGCCAACCATATTTTGCTAGGTAGGCCATGACAATTTGATAGAAAATTTGTTTATGATGTCCATGCAAACACCTATGTTTTCTCCTCCCTAGGAAAGAAGTTCACAATCCTACCTCTACCACCTCCACAAGAAAATGAGGACAAAAATAAAATAAAAGATGAAAAAGAAAAAGAAAAAGGGCAAGATTTAACCAAGGAGTTACTTGCTTACCAAAAGAGCTATTCAAAGCAAGAGGTGCAACACCACTCTTCATTCTCTTCCCAAACAAAAAGAGATGAACAAAAACACAAGCAAGAAATGGAGAGTGGCATTAAAAAGAAAGAGAGCATCTCCAAGAGTAGGGATGGAATCATTAAAGATGAAGAAAGTTCTCATCAACTCAAGTTAAGCCATCAACAAAGACTTCAAGAATTTGAGGTCAAATTCTCTCCAACAAGGGGAGAATGATAAAGGATTTATCCTTACCAAGGATGAGGGCCCATGGCACATGCTTAGAAGAAAGGGAGTTCCTTGATCCCTTCCTTTGCTTTTTTTAGTTTAAAATTCCATTAAGTTGGCTTGGTTGACTATTTTTAAGTTGACTTGTTGACCTTGACTTTGGGTTGACTTGTTGACTCAAAGGATTAGCTTAACCTAAAGCCAACATGCTAATTCAAAATTAACTTGTGTTTGTAGGTTCATTACGAGGTGGGACAAGGAAGGACAAGTGGTCCATTTAGATGGCTTTTGGAGAGCACATGTGGAGGAAAGAGAAGGAGTAAAGCTTTCTAGAAACATCTAGAAAGGATGGCCACATGCCTTGGCCTCCAAGAAGTCTAGAAACATCTAGAAAGAGCATCCACCTTGCCTTGGCCAAGAAGGCTTCTAGAATGTGTCCATGTGCTCCTTTGTTGACCTACTTTCTAAACTCTAAGTTTTGTTATTTGCATTATAATCCTTTTTAACTTATTTGTTTTTGCTAAGAGGCCCCTAGACACTTCTATTTAAGGGGACCTCTAACACTTGTACAAGGGTTGAATATTTTGGAGAAATTAAACACCTTTGTGTATCAACCATTGTGAAAGTCTTCCTCCCTAGGGAGTCGAGTTCTTTTAAGCCTTATCTTGAATCTTGATTCAAGTGGCGACACACATCCACTCATCTTTAAGGTTGCCATGACTTCTTCTAGCCTAGCCTTGTAGTAACGTTCTTCTCACACTTTTATCATTTCTTTCCTTTCCATTTTATGCTTTCTTCTTTCTTAGTGTGTGTGACTTGGGTTTTACTCTTTTTATGTGTTGTCCACTCTTATTTGTTTTGAATCAATCCATTCTTCTCTTCTCTAAAATCTTGGAAAGGAACCTTCACATCTAGATAACTTGCTATCTTAATGTCCAGTGGGGATTTCCTTGGTTTTCTTAATAAATCATCACCATATTCTATAATATTCTAAAAGGAACAAGATAATCCTACATAAAAAAGTGTTCTTCTTTTCTTCTCTATATTATCTCTTAAAATAGTGGTGTTCATAAGGTTCGGAGATCCTTCACTGCACTCGATCGATCTAACGGATTATTGTATCTTGGGAGAGAAACACATATGATTTGAAACACATATGATTGTGTATTTGTTTAGCCCTGTGCAGTAGGGGCGTTTTCTCTCTAAGGATGGCACTATGCGTGCCTCAACCTAGGATATTTCTACTCCTTTCCTTGTTTATTTTTTATTTTTTATTGTTATTATAATTGTTGGTGTATGATTAATATTCATTTCTTTATATATATATATATGTCATATTATTATTATTATTATTGATTTAATCATTATTATTATATCATTTTATATTTTTATTATTAATAGTATTATTTGAGTAATCATTTTTCTAACAGCTCGTTGCTACTGTTGAGATCTAAGGTAACAATAGCACAAATAAGGTAAATATTTCTAATCTAATCTATAATGATTGCGTTTAAAATCATTAGTGTTTAATAAGACTACTTTGTATTGAAGGGTTATGCATTTGGGTTGGACTTCGTCATTTTCTAGATGTGGAGAAGGAGTGATTTGGCATTGATGGTAAAGGCTACTTGGCTGTCCTTAAAGCGTAAGGTAAGGTTTCATGTGTTTTAAGCCAATTGATTATCAAGTATTAATTTTTAGTGGTTTGTGTTACGGTTATTGTGGATAAAAAAGGTTTTTGTTAGGTTATTGACCAATGTGAGTGGAGGTGATGAAAGTAGTATTCTTTGTTATATGTGTTATTTGCGTTATGTTTTTGTCAAGTTTATTGTTATGATTAAAGCAGGTTTTCGCAACTAAGAACACTTTGTTTCGCTTTATTTTATAATTCTACCCAAAGATTTTTGCTTCATTTCTATGTTTACACATTCCATTTTCAACTTTATCTAGCATAAAATGATTCAATGCTTTTCTGGCTTTTAATTTTGCTTCATATCTAACCGGGTAGTTGACGCCTTTGGAGAGACATTTGGTTCAGCAATTGCAAATAAATGGAAGTGGTTTATGCAATTTATGCAAATTGGAAGTGGTTTAAGTTTGAAAAATAATGATGAAACAAGTTGACACAAAAGCATGATGTTAGTCATTGACAAACTCAATTGAGAGAACTTGGTATGGATGGGTACATGCCTGTCTAGAAGGTTTGCATTTTGGTGTACTTATTCTTCTCATTATAAGTGCCATAAAGATTACAAGCCATTATAAGATAAAAGGAACAAAGCATAATTAGCATTTATTCTTATTAAATTCAAAATAAATAATATAAATGTTAGTCATATTAATTTAATAATATAAACAAATGAGATGTTTAACGATGCTCCCCAAATAACTTATTTAAAAAAATAACATACTAAATTATTTTTAAAAAATAAAATAATAAATTGTTTCAAAAAAAATTATAATAAATTATTTTTAAAAAGTAACACTACTGCTTTTGTATTTAAATATTTAATTAAAAGTGAGGGCCAGACCCATGCTACTAGAAATACTTTTTAAAAAATAAAAGAGTCACATCTTGAGTGGGTTAAGTTGTCTCTCTTTAGCTTCCCCTTTGACAGCCCACTCAAAAAAATGGATAGCTTTGTGGTGTATTGGATGGGTTGGAAGCGGATGCACAACATACACATTAGCTTCCATTTTTTCGTTTTGGATGTGTTTTATTTGGACTCTAATGAAGTAATTTCTTATAGTGAGACTTTTTATGTTAGTTATCACTATAATCAACATAGGAAATTGACACGATGACAATTTTGTAATATAATAGAAGATTTTGTTTGTTGGTTCTAGTTATAACTGACAAAAAAAAAATGGAGTGTTCACAATTTTGTAATAAAGTAAAAGAGTTTATATGCCGGTTACACCTAGAACTAACATACAAAATTTGTGTGATGACAATTTTGTTATAAAATACAACTTCCTGATATTATTTTTAATTTTAAAAATAGATACTATACTGGTTGGACCCTATAACTAGCATAATATCTTAAAATTTTCTCTATCCTTATTCATGCAACACTTACTCCAGACTCATGCACTTTAGAGTTCTCTCCTCTCGTCTCGCTCTTACATTGCCTATTTTTTGTCGTTGTCGTGCCCTAGTGTTGTTGTTGTTGTGAAGCCTTGGTGCTACTCTCGCCGTCATGCCTTAGTGTTGTCCTTTGTACATCGTTCTCTCATTGTTTATGGTGCTGGTGAGCAAGACTCGTCTATAATGAAACAAGAACACTACTAAGAACATTTCTTCGAGCATTTCCTTCGCTATTAATAAAACTTCTTTGAGAACTTAGAATAACATCTAGATTTGGTCCACCTAATGTCAACTTAGTAAGATTTTTAATTAGATATTTAATCATTTCCAACTTCTTTTAACAATTATTACAATTAGGCACAATATTTTCACATTTGGTAGCAGAATTTTTATAGATAATCTCTAGTTCTTCTCGATAAGTTTTAAGGTTCTCATTTTCTTCTTCTAGTTGCTTCAATCTATTTTCTCACCACCTTTTTCCTCCCTTAAACCTATTATTTGAACATTGTAGAATTTTGGCTTCTTCATGCAGTTCGTTAAATGCATCCATTAATTGTCGCTTTTGTTGGATGATTCATGATTTGCCATCAAACAAAAGTTTATTTCTTCTTCTATGCTTTCACTAGACTCATTGATACTACTTTAAGCAATATCCTCCCATGCTATATATGCCTTTTTCTTATTGTATTTGTTGGCTTCTCTCTTTTCTACCAACTTTGTTTCAATTCGAACACAAGACAATCTGGCTTGATATGACCTTGTTTTCCACATTCAAAGCATGTAGGAGTTGCTCCTTTTTCCTTCTTCTTATAAGGTTTCTTTGAAACAAAATATTTATGGTTAGATCTCTTCTTATATTTAAGGAGCTTTGAAAACCTTTTTTCCATTAGGTTTAGAGCTTCACAATTAGAATTTTCTACATCATTGTTGTGAGGACTTTATATTCTAAAACAAAAGTTATGGTATACACCTCAACCTTAGCCAAACACATACAAGAAAAGTTGGAGTCATCTATGAAAGGTGGGCGCAAACTCTTATTATCATAGGCCATTAGTTTTTTTTTTGTTTCCTTAGGCTTTGTATTCTGGGCCTAGAAGTATAGGGTTTTGTTTTGGGCGTTGAATAATTGGCCAAGTAGTCTAGGATATTTATTTGTGCCTTGTACCATGGGCCATGTAATGTGGGGTTTTGGAGAGAGTTGACCTTAAGTCAACATGAAAAGCTTTGTAGCATGGCATACTCCTAATGGAAAGGATTTATCCTTAGTAGCAACGACATGGCATGCTCCTAATGGAGAGGATTTCTCCTTATTGGTGGTCATGTGTAAAGCTCCTAACAAAGATGATTTCTCCTTAGTAGTAGCCATGCGTCCTCCTCCTAATAGAGAGGAGTTTGTCTTGTTCTCCAAGGAGTAGAATTAGGGTTTTGCTTCTCCTTATCGTGAGACACCTCTAGGTTAGTAGGATATAAATAGGGGTGTCTCCCCCATGTAAATTGACCTTTGAATTGAGTATTGTTATGCTACCAAATTTATGCCATACTATTGGGGACATGACAACGAGCAAGGCAAGGATCCACTTGAAGGACTTGGAAGACCTATGACAAGCGCTAGAGCAAGGAAATCAAAGGGAGATCTTCAATAAGGGTTATCCATATTGTTTGGATACAAGCCCAAGTTTCAAGGAGAAAAGAGTAAGGTTATGAATTGCAACATGGCCCAAATGGAGAGGACTAACACACCACTTTGCTGTAGGGTTTTTAAGTTATTAGTTTGTTTAAATAATGGCCTAGTCCTTTGTAAAATTGGTTGACCAAATTATTGTTTGGGTTACTCATTTAATAGGCTTTAGTTTGGTTTTATTTCAAGGTGTAATAAGGGCCCAATTGATAACTTAGTCATCAGCCTTTAGGAGATCAAGAGGATGCATACTCAATGCTTTTGGGTGACTTTTGGTTACCACAACTTCAGTTATATTTAGCCATTAAGTAGTGGAATTATTATTAGCTTAAGTGGGATGTAATTGCAATTAATGGATCTTTTGTAATTCTGATTGTTAAATCTTCTATATAAACTGAACCATTTTCGTCAATAAGCCAAGTTAATATTAGAGTTTATATATTCTATCTTAGTGAAAATGATTCTCCTAAGTTCTTGAGTGATTTATAAACCCCTTGGCTGTATCAAAGGACTTTCCCATCCTCTATATGGTTCATTGCTTTGAAAGAGTGATTCTTTCCTTCCACCTTTCATATTCACCTATTGTTGTTTATTCTTCACCCAAATTTAGAAAACCCAATTCTGCCCAAATTTATTTTATGGTCATAACTCTCATGCTACTTGCCCAAAATTAGTGATTTTTAAGCCTAAATTAAAGTTCAAAACATTAACTTTCATGTCACTTTAGAATCACCTCAATTAGAGTTCTAATATACTATCCAAACTAGAATTTCAACCACTTTCAAATCCATATTTGTTACTAAATTTCCAAGTTTGCTACAAGGTCCTAACTTTAAAGATCCTAAGCTAGTCCTTGTGCAAATGTGGTTCACATCACATACTACTCAACTTAGGTCACCAAGGCTAGAGTGTAAGACACGAGAAATTTAAATAATTAAATAAATAATTATTTAATAAATGCGGGTAGTAGGAACCATTATCCAATTTAATGCTAGAATGTATAATGTGGAATAGTACTAGCTTATATAGTTGAAAGTACTTGGTTATTATGAAAGGATTTGTGTTCGAGTCTTGTGTATGCTATTTGTTTGTTATTTTACTTGTTTATTATTTTTTTATAATATGCGTGATCATGATGTGTGATAATGTAATACTAGAGGTATAGAAATTATCATGAAACATGAATTGGTTGTGTATTGACTTAACAATTGGGTGGTTGTGTGATCGAATATGGGCTTGTACGAAATAAACTTCATTTTTTCCAAATTTCTTTTTGGCATGCATGTGAAGGAGCAGAAAATCCTAGCCGTCAGACGACAGCTAGGAAGGCTGGAAATCTATCCTAAAACGACCATTAAGCTTAATTTAATGTAATTTTCATTTTGTTCATTAAGGCAATTAATAGGAGAGTGGTAAAGTGAAAATAAGGTAAGAGAGTGCCCTTTTGATCAACCCAAAAAAACTACACTAAAAAAGAGGGTTGAGAGGAGATTTGGAGGTCAATTGAAGGGGAATTTATTCGGAGCAAGGGAGTGGAACATGTTGCTATCATGAAGGGATTTAAAGAGTGCAAATTTGAGCTAGGAAACAAGGTTAGGAGAGTTGACCCGTATATTTGGTGTTAATTCTCAGTACATAATTGATTGTTTGGATTGTTAAATATTGCTTGCCTATATATTGTTTGAGTTTTGAGAATTTTTCTAGAAACCGCTTGGCGACGTTGAATACCCGCCAGGCGACACACATGATTGTTCTTATTTTTTGGGTTTCTACCGGAAATCGCCTAGCAACATGAAATGAACGCCATATGACACAACTTTTCCAACCCAATTTCTAGATTTTTGGTATGATCCGCCTAGCGGCGATGAACACCTGCTAGGTGACGTGAGCGGAATTGGCTCAACTTGGGTTTTCTGCCCGTTTTGTGTTATACTGATTGGGGAGAAATGGATCTTTGCATGAAAATGGATTGCAGAAAGTTACTAATTGTCAAATTACGCGATGGATTGAATTAATTGGATGAAAGTTAGCACGTATGAATATTAGGGTTTGAATGTTTGGGGATTTTTGGTTTTGGATCAAAATTCCATAGACAAAGGCCATAGAACTAGGTGTGTTGGGCCAATGAGTTTTTCAAGCATTGTTAGACCTACCAAAAAAGTGGAGACGAATATTGCCCTATTGTCACTTATAACATCAAATTAGTTTCCTGGATTGGATAATTAAGACCCATACAATCATCTGATAACTTTTTATGAATTGTGTGGCACCATGGGAATATCAAGAGAGGATGAGGACGCAACATATTTAAGATTGTTTCCATTTTCCTTAATTGGAAAAGCCAAAATATGGCTATAGTCTCAACTAAACCAAAGCTTAGTGAATTGGGAATATGTGGAGAGAAAAGTTTTGTCTAGATTTTTTCCACCATTAAGATATGTTGGTGCCAAGTCAGCAATTACAGCTTTTTCTTAAGGAATAGATGAGCCCTTATATGAAGCATGGGAGAGATATAAATCTCTTCTTAGAATGCCTAAATCATGGTTTGATGATTTGGCTAAACTCAACATGTTTTGTAGTGGACTAAGGTCACAAACCAAACTACTTTTGGATGCTTCTGCAGGAGGATCGATGATGACTAAAGATGTGGTTGAAGCAATTGTAATTATTAAGTCTTTATCAATAAGTGACCACTAAGTGCAACATGATAGAAGCCAACCACATAAAAGAGGAATTCTAGAACTAGATACACAAAATGCAATCTTAACCTAAAACAAGCTGATTTCACATAAGATGGAAGAGCTCAAAAAGCAAATGACTAAGATGCAGGTTGGTGTAGCAACAATTAGCACGTCTCAGCCAATTTTGAGGAGTGATTTTTGTGTCGGTGATCACCCTAGTGGCCAATGTTCAACAACTGAATTTATCCAAGAAGAGTAGGGAAATTTCATTGTGGCTCGAGAAAATAAGAAAATTTCAACTTCCACCAGAATTTAAATTGGAGGAACAATCAATACCACAATTCTAGATGGAGGCAATAGGTTGGAAATTAACAAATTCATAATCAGCAAGCACCTTATCAAACCCAACAACCATTCCAACATGACAAATTGAACAAATTGGAGTATGCTCTGGCTCAATTCATTCAAGTTTCAACAACAACTCAAAAGAATACATAGACCTCCATTAGAAATCTAGAAGTGTATGTTGGCCAAATTGCAAAGCATCTTGCTGATCAACAAGAAAGCCAATTTCCAGCTAACACTCAAGTCAATCCTAAGGAGCATTGCAAATCTATCATAGCTAGGCAAGGTATTGTGATAGGAAAAGGAATTGGAGACAACTTGAGTGAAGAAAATGAGAATGAAAGAAGGGAAAAAATAAGTCTAAATGAAAATGAAGAGAAAATAGAATTGAGTGAAAAAGAAAGAGAGTTAAGTGAAAAAAGAGTGTTGAACGATAAAACATAGTTGAGTGATGAAGTTGAGAAAAAAAGATGAAGTAGATGTAGGTACTAGATTAGATGCAAATAGTAGTGCAGAAAAAGAAAAAGAGAAAGAAAAGAAAGAAGGGGAGAGAAAAGGAAGAACATAGAAAGATGTTGAATATGAAAGCCCCTTTGTGACAAGTTTTCCTTACCCTCATGGACCAACGAGAATGGATAAGGAAAGGCAATACAAGATGTTCCTAGACATGATCAAAAGATTGCATATCAATGTACCTTTCACAGAGACTATGGAGCAAATGCCTAGATATGGCAAATTCATTAAGGATCTACACACAAAGAAAAGGAGAATTGGAGACGAGGAGACTAGGGTATTATAAGCTCACTGTAGTGCCATTATTCAAAAATCCCTACCTCTAAATTCTAAGGATCTAATAAGTTTTACATTGCTAGTAACTATTGGTATCTTAACAGTAGGCAAAGCATTGCTAGACCTTGGAGGAAGCATTAATTTAATGCCTTTGTCTATGTTGAAGAGAATTCAAGATGGAGAAGTGCAACCAACTCAAACGACACTTCAATTGACTGACATATCCATAAAATATATGGAATTGTAGAAGACTTGTTGGTCATAGTAGATAGCTTCTACTTCCTAGTAGATTTAATGATTATGGATGTGGAGGAGGATTCAGAAGTACCTCTCATCCTAGGAAGGCCCTTTATAAAAATAGTTAAAGTCATTAGTTGACAATGACAAATTTAAAGTTAGAGTCCAAGATGAGGAGGTCATATTCAATGTGTTTGAAGCCATAAAGCATCCTTTTGATAAAAAGGATTCCTTTAGAATGGATACACTTGATGAGGTGTGCCTAGAATTCAAAGAGAAAGCTATAGAAGGAGACCCTCTTAAGAAATTTTGGTCAAATCAATTAGAAGGGTGGACTGCTAAGCAGGAGGAGGAAGTTCAAAAGTTCATAGAAGATCTAAATTAAACAAAAGAAGTTTCCTCTTTCGCAGCCCTAATATTAGAACTTATGCCCAAAAATGAAGAATAAGTGCAGCAACAAAAATTGGAGCTGAAGCAGCTTTCAGGCCAACTTAAATATGTTTTCCTTGAAAAAGATATTGGCCAATTAGTGATTTTGAGAAATTAATTCACAAGTGAAGAAAAAACCAAGTTAGTGGAGGTGTTCAAGGCTAAAAAAGGTGCAATAGGCTGGACCTTGTTTGACTTTCAAGGTATTAGTCCATCCAATTGTATGCATAAAATCTTGATAGAGGATGAGTACAAACCTGTGACTCAACCTCAAAGACGTTTCAGCCCCATTATGAAGGAAATGGTAAGAAAGGAAGTGAAAAAGTTACTTGAAGCTAGAATGATATATCCAATATCAGATTGTGCTTGGGTAAGCCTTGTGCAAGTTATTCCTAAGAAAGGTGGGATGACAATGATACAAAATGAGAACAATGAACTCATTCCCACAAGGACAGTGACAAGATGGAGGATTTCCATTGACTATAGAAAATTAAACCTAGCCACTAGAAAAGATCACTTCCCACTTCCATTTACAGATCAAATGTTGGAGAGACTTGCTGGACAAGCATACTATTGCTTCATAGATGGATACTTAGGCTATAACCAAATCATAGTGGATCCATTGGACCATGAAAAAATAGCATTTACTTGTCCATTTGGAATCTTTGCATACAGAAAATGCCATTTGGCCTATGTATGCTCTCCATCTTCTCAAATTTAATTGATGAAAGCATTGAGGTATTCATGGATGATTTCTCTGTTTTTTGTTCATCCTTTGATGATTGCCTTGAAAACCTCAATGTGGTATTAAGAAGATGCATGGAGACCAATTTAGTCTTAAATTAGGAATTGTGCTTGGTCACAAATTTTTTGAAAAAAGCATAGAGATTGATCCAACTAAGGTGGAGTTGATAGCAAAACATCCACCACCTAGAAATGTGGTGATGAGAAAATATAAAAAGTGGATTTTAATACATTTTGTGATGCTTTACAAGTAAAATGAAAGATAAACTGATAATGAATGTGGATTTTGCATTGTGGGATATGATGCTATATATAAGTTATGGATATGAGTTATTCTTGATTGGAATAAAGTGTTGGTATGGTTGCAATTTAGGGAATCTATGTTGACCTTGAGTAGTTGAGATATATGTGGTGTAGTAATGTAAAAATGGAGTGTGGCATAATGATTGGACATGTAGATTGATAAATTGGAATTAAGCATGAACAATTAAGTCAGAAAAATATGTGTTTATGGTGTTAAACCAGTAACTGGCACGCTACTAGTATAGCGCCTGGCGGCACGGTGAAGGCCGTCAGGCGATAAGACTATTAGAGGTGTCCCTGCAATGCGTGACACCTGGCGGTGAGGTGTGACCCGCCAAGGATAGACCCTAAAATAGTGGGTCTGATTATAGCTTGGCGCCTGGTGACGAGGATGTCTCGCTAGGCGGTCTATGCAGGATTGTCGCCATGTGGCGCCTAGGCAGCGCTAGGTAGCCAAGAAGTTTTCTTGTTTTCGTTATTATGTTGTGATGTGAAACTTTGATCGGGAAATGTTGTGTCATGAGCGGGTAGGTTCATGGATGGTGGTGAACTCATGATGATATGAGTGGGGAGGTTCATATCTTGATACTCTCTTGTGGGGATACGAGCGGGGAGGTTCGTATGTTATGTTCTCACACTTAAGACATGCTGCGAGTGGGGAGGTTCGTACCTAGTGGATCACGTGTGTTGGACTATGGGCGAGGAGGTCCGTAGAGTTGGACTACGAGCGGGAGGTTCATAGAGGCAGGACCACGAGCGAGCAAGTTCGTGGGAGCATCATATATCTTGAGTCCATGGTCAATTAATTGTGTGAATTAAAGGTTGAAAAGCCTTGGGGTATTAAGGTTTTGGCCAAGAACTAAATAGAATAAAATAGTTTGGTTTATCTTGTTTTTATTAAATTATATGTTAATTATTTATGAGCTCACCCTTTTTGTTTGTGTTTGACGATGATCGTGTGACGTGTCACACGGGAGTAGATGATTTTCCAAGTGATGTTGTTGATGCGTAGAGATGGAGAGAGGGCTAGCATGGGAATTTTGGATAGGGATTTTTTATTATGTTTTCTTTATTCAGTCGATTTATTGGAACTTGTAATACAATTTATAAACTGGTTTATTTAATTTTAAGCGTGATAAATAATTTTCAAATTTTCTCGCATTTGGGAACAATAAAATTATGACGTTTGATTTTCAATTATTATTTATTAATTTTAATTAAGTTATTTCAAGTAGGGACGTTACAGCAGCCACTCTATATCATAAGGGTTCTTGACCAAATACCACATAGTGCACCCATTAAGGCATTATCACCTGTTGGGGTACCCACACCACACCTTAATGTGACATTGCAGGTCTGATATTGTTTATCTAAATTTGGGACTGGAAAATGGAATTCAAAATACTGATGGATAAATGAGTCGTTAGATTTGTCGAAAAATTCACCACCTTACACAAGTCACAAAATCTGTTGATAATTACCAAAGGGCATAATCCGTCAGTAAATATTACCTACGACCCTTTTACCAACGAATTTGTGCCCGTTAGTAATCTTTCGAAAACACTAGTTTACCGACGAATTTGGTTTGGTCTGACGAATATCGATCGTCGGTATACCAATTTTTTTTGTAGTGTTGAATACATAAATTAGAAAAGTCTATTAATACACGTTAGATGAGTTATCCGTTGACTAATTAGATGAGTCTTGAAAAACACCTTAGATCCATTAAATACTTAGACGCGTCCTTTAATAAACATTAGACGAGTTTGTTCATTCACAGATTAAACGAGTATAATAATACACATTAAACGAGTATGTCCATAAACTGGTTAGATGACTCTAGAAATACATATTAGATGAGTCAGTTCATACACTGTTTAAATGAGTATAGCAAAAAACTTTTTAAACAAGTCATCCATAAATTGATTAGACAAGTTTAGGAATACACATTAGACTAATCTGTTCATGCACTAATTAAAGGAGTCCAACAATATATGTTACACGAATTTATCTATATACTGTTTAGATGAGTCTAACAATATATACTACATGAGTTCATTAATACACATTAGACAAGTCTATATATTCATTGATGAAACTAGTTTTGCAATATAGCTTAGACGACTCTGTCCATACAATCATTGGATAACTCTAGGAATATTCTTTTATGCCTCGTTAAGGGTCTAACTTTTATCAAGCAAGTGCATTGGATCAATTGTTGTACAACAAGATTGTATCCATAGGGATTTGGTAACTAAATTAGTAATCTATAATCTAATCCAAGTTTGACAATAAAACATTAACAAAGGTTTGGTCTGATATTGTTAAAGGTAGATTAAAACTAAGTTCGAGAGAGATGATGTTGATTAAGGTGTTGGGATTGAACTTGGTCTCTTAACTCTACTGCAATGCCCTTAATTATCTATTAATTGTGTTGTTGAGATGTAACAATTGTTACAACTCCAACCTATATCTTAGTCATTTGCTTTTTGGTTTCCTCCAACTGTTGTGAAATCAACTTCTTGTGGGCTAAGATTGCACTTTGTGTATCCAATTCCAGAATTCCTCTCTTTTGTGGTTGGTTCCTATCATGTTGCTTTAGCTATATCTTCAGTCATCATGAATCCTCCAATAGAAGCATCCAAAAGCAATTTGGTTTGTGGTCTTAGTCCACTATAGAACATGTTAAGCTTAGCCAAATCAATCCACGGTTTAGACACTTTCTGATAAAAGATTTGTATCTCTCCCATGCTTCACATGAGGGCTCATCAATTCCTTGTGAAAAAGTTGAAATTGTTGAGTTAGCACCTACGTATTTGATGGTAGGAAATATCTAGTCAGGAATTTCCTTTCCACATCTTCCAAATTCACCAAACTTTGATTTTGTTGAGATTGCAACTAAATTTTTGCTTTTCTAGTGAAGGAAAAGGGAAATAATCTTAGATAAGCTGCCTCGCCATCCTCTCCTGATATTCCCATGGTGCCACATAATTCATAGAAAGTTGTTAGATGATTGTAAGGGTCTTCATTGTCCTTTGATGCTCAACTTCAAATCTGAAGCTTAATGTTTCCTTGCATTAAAGGTTTCTTAAAATGTGCTCAACACCAATATCGCTGCTCAGCCACAAGCTTCAATTTTAACTTTTCTTAGTTCCTCTTTTTGGCTGACCTAGAACTTTTGGGGACTTAGCACCAACTTCTCAATTTCCTTTTATTTTACCTGCAAAAACAGCATAAATGTATTAAATTCAACTTTTTATAATTTTTACTCACCATATTTTGTATTTATATTTAATTAGAGAAATTCTAATGATTTTTACATTGATTTAATGCACGATAAGTGTCTATATGATGTGCAATTTAACTAATACTAGACATTTATCAAATACACATTATATGAGTATGTTCATACAATGATTAGACAAGTCTAGTTATACACATAGACGACCTTGTCCACATACTAATTAGACGAGTCTAGCAATACAACTTAGACAAGTTTTTTCATATACTTAATATACAAGTCTAACAATACGAATTATTCGAGTATGTCCACACACTAATTAGTCAAGTTTAGCAATAAATATTAGATGAATCTATCCATATAGATTTTAAATGAGTCTATTAACACAATTTAGACGAGTTTTTCCATTCACTTATTAGGCTAGTCTTGCAATGCACATTAGGCAACTCTATGCATAAAGTGACTAGATGAGTCATTTCATACATTGGTTAGAAAAGTCTTGTATTACACATTAGACGACTTTGTCTATACAGTTATTATTATTAGATAAGTATAGCCATAGATATTAAACGAGTCTTTGCATACAGTTGTTAGATGAGTCTTGCAATATATATATATATATATATATATCTATAGAAAG